>Ga0101943_1000107_pt1 | contig 55061 bp, 31 predicted proteins | sample DewCreD2012metaG_5_FD_75244 | JGI IMG/M metagenome (GOLD analysis project Ga0101943, IMG submission 75244) | Hot spring sediment bacterial and archeal communities from British Columbia, Canada, to study Microbial Dark Matter (Phase II) - Dewar... ... | reverse complement strand
GGTGTTTCAATCCCCTCGCGGGGATTTTGGTTTTTTGAAGTCTTCGGGAAGCCGCGGTTGGCTACGACAATTCACTCGCTTCGGTTTCAATCCCCTCGCGGGGATTTTGGTTTTTTGAAGTCACACAACGGGCGCAACGCTTCAGAAGAAAGGCCAAGTGTTTCAATCCCCTCGCGGGGATTTTGGTTTTTTGAAGCGACCAAGTTGGTCGGAGCGGCACTACTGGTTCGTCTACAGGTTTCAATCCCCTCGCGGGGATTTTGGTTTTTTGAAGCCGTTTTGCCGTTCGGAACGGAAATAACGGCGATTGCAAAGTTTCAATCCCCTCGCGGGGATTTTGGTTTTTTGAAGTTGTAGAACGGTTGACAGGTACTTCACTGGTTGTCTGGTGAGTTTCAATCCCCTCGCGGGGATTTTGGTTTTTTGAAGGTGATTTTGCGCCACTCGTCCCATAGGTCGGAACGATCCGTTTCAATCCCCTCGCGGGGATTTTGGTTTTTTGAAGGCGGCGGATCGCCCTCTGTTCTTACTGTGTCCAGCAGTGCAAGGTTTCAATCCCCTCGCGGGGATTTTGGTTTTTTGAAGCTGTCGACGCCACCAACGCGAGCGGCAGATTCCTTTCTGCGTTTCAATCCCCTCGCGGGGATTTTGGTTTTTTGAAGGTGCCGATCGAAACAGTGCGGTCATTGTTAGAACAGTATGTTTCAATCCCCTCGCGGGGATTTTGGTTTTTTGAAGGTAGCGCTTTGTGCCGCTCTTGCGCTTCCGCGTTTGCTGGGTTTTCAATCCCCTCGCGGGGATTTTGGTTTTTTGAAGCAATTCGACCCTCGGGTACGAGGCGGCAGAAGTAATACTCAGTTTTCAATCCCCTCGCGGGGATTTTGGTTTTTTGAAGCAATCACGCGCGACGCATCGTGTCGAATGTGCCGCTCGCGTCACGTTTCAATCCCCTCGCGGGGATTTTGGTTTTTTGAAGGCAAGACGAATCAGGCTATAGATGGCGCGTGAGAGTTGTTTCAATCCCCTCGCGGGGATTTTGGTTTTTTGAAGCTTGTCTCGGACGGGGAGATGTGGTTAGGACGGCGAGTGCGGGTTTCAATCCCCTCGCGGGGATTTTGGTTTTTTGAAGGCGAGCGGATTGAGTCGAGCGGGTACGTGAGCTTCGATGAGATGGTTTCAATCCCCTCGCGGGGATTTTGGTTTTTTGAATGTTGATATTTGTAGAGGTTGGGGGGAGTGATTTGAGTTGGTTTCAATCCCCTCGCGGGGATTTTGGTTTTTTGAAGGAGGAAAACGAAGAGGAAGACGAGGAGGAAGACGAGGAGGGTTTCAATCCCCTCGCGGGGATTTTGGTTTTTTGAAGCGAGATGGAGAAGAAGCTCGAAGACGTTGGTGTGGTGACGTTTCAATCCCCTCGCGGGGATTTTGGTTTTTTGAAGGCGACACTGCGCTTTGTACGCGCAGTGTCGGAAGACTCGCTCAGTTTCAATCCCCTCGCGGGGATTTTGGTTTTTTGAAGGCAAACAAAAACGTCACCCGCGAGCGCGATCGAGTTAAGTTTCAATCCCCTCGCGGGGATTTTGGTTTTTTGAAGGGTACTCGCGACCATTTATCACTGCACTCACGCTCGTCCACAGTTTCAATCCCCTCGCGGGGATTTTGGTTTTTTGAACTACAGTACCACTCTGCGCCGGCGGATTTTCGAACGTCCACGGTTTCAATCCCCTCGCGGGGATTTTGGTTTTTTGAAGAAACACGTCGCTGTATCACGTGATTCGTGATACGTTGTGTTTCAATCCCCTCGCGGGGATTTTGGTTTTTTGAAGATCACGCGCTGAACGCTCTAGCGAGCGAGGGAATTGATGAGTTTCAATCCCCTCGCGGGGATTTTGGTTTTTTGAAGTCTGTGGGCGATCTACAGCGACATCGTCGAACGATGTGGGTTGGTTTCAATCCCCTCGCGGGGATTTTGGTTTTTTGAAGGTGGCTACGTGACGGCGTGGCGTACACGACGGAAGGCGTCGTGAAGTTTCAATCCCCTCGCGGGGATTTTGGTTTTTTGAAGTTAATGTCGCGGAGTTCGTAACCGGCTTCAGTCTTGATCCAGTTTCAATCCCCTCGCGGGGATTTTGGTTTTTTGAAGCCAGGATGTCACAGGTCGTTGTTATATATACAGAAAAGTCCTGGTTTCAATCCCCTCGCGGGGATTTTGGTTTTTTGAAGCCCTTCTTTTGGGGCGTTCAACCGTCAACTCTTCGGTTGCGTTTCAATCCCCTCGCGGGGATTTTGGTTTTTTGAAGGGGCGCTGTCGAGCGAGGGCTACGAAGACGGTACAAGATACGCGTTTCAATCCCCTCGCGGGGATTTTGGTTTTTTGAAGCTGTACCTTGTACCGCACCGAAACCCTGCGCCGGTGAACATAGGTTTCAATCCCCTCGCGGGGATTTTGGTTTTTTGAAGTCGCGCAGGTCGGTAGGGTAGTAGGAGGCACACGCTTGCGTGTTTCAATCCCCTCGCGGGGATTTTGGTTTTTTGAAGCCGCATACCGCGCCACGTGGATCCGTGGCCGGTACGGCGGGTTTCAATCCCCTCGCGGGGATTTTGGTTTTTTGAAGTTCATTCGCGCAGGACGATAGAGTAGTAGGAGGCACACGCTTGGTTTCAATCCCCTCGCGGGGATTTTGGTTTTTTGAAGTGACAGCAACATGAACTACAAACACAATCACGTCGTCGAGTTTCAATCCCCTCGCGGGGATTTTGGTTTTTTGAAGACTATACCAGTGCGCGAAGGAAAAAGCGCAAGAGGTGTAGGTTTCAATCCCCTCGCGGGGATTTTGGTTTTTTGAAGTGGTTGGGCAGGGGATGGTCGGTACACAGTTGTGATCAACGTTTCAATCCCCTCGCGGGGATTTTGGTTTTTTGAAGTTACGTGAAGTTCGGGATGGAGTAAGCGCACGCTTTAAGTGGTTTCAATCCCCTCGCGGGGATTTTGGTTTTTTGAAGACACTGCGCGAACGAAGCGCAGTGTCGTGTTACGAAACACGTTTCAATCCCCTCGCGGGGATTTTGGTTTTTTGAAGTACATATGTAAGGGTTGGTGAAACGTGGTTGAGGGACAACGTGTTTCAATCCCCTCGCGGGGATTTTGGTTTTTTGAAGGCGACGCTGACGGCAAGCGCGACGCCAACAGCGAGCGCAAGTTTCAATCCCCTCGCGGGGATTTTGGTTTTTTGAAGGCGACGGCACAGGACGATGTTGGGTTTCGGTGGCGGGTCCGGTTTCAATCCCCTCGCGGGGATTTTGGTTTTTTGAAGAGATGATAGAGCGACGTGTTTGCGTATCTGTTTCTCGTTCGGGTTTCAATCCCCTCGCGGGGATTTTGGTTTTTTGAAGGAAGGGCTGGGCGACGTATGTAAGGATTGGCGTGACATGGATAGTTTCAATCCCCTCGCGGGGATTTTGGTTTTTTGAAGCAGACTCTTGGGGTTTGGGACGTACTGCAAGCAGCAGTCAGTTTCAATCCCCTCGCGGGGATTTTGGTTTTTTGAAGCGATGAAGTAAAACTACAGCTCGTTGCTGTGGGAGTTGAGTTTCAATCCCCTCGCGGGGATTTTGGTTTTTTGAAGCGGCTTGTCTCGGAGAAGCGGTACGAAATAAATGATGTGGAAGTTTCAATCCCCTCGCGGGGATTTTGGTTTTTTGAAGACCCTTCGAGTCGTCCGATGCTGCCTTGCGCGATCTGGGCCTGGGTTTCAATCCCCTCGCGGGGATTTTGGTTTTTTGAAGCGGACGCGAGCGTCTGATCCAGATCGCCGACGTACCGCTGCGGTTTCAATCCCCTCGCGGGGATTTTGGTTTTTTGAAGGTGATCTACGACGACGACGAAGACGTATGGTACGTCTTGTTTCAATCCCCTCGCGGGGATTTTGGTTTTTTGAAGGATGACGAGTTGCGCGCAGTGGAAGGAGAGAATGTAAGAGTCAAAGTTTCAATCCCCTCGCGGGGATTTTGGTTTTTTGAAGGTAATGCCACAAAACTTCGCTGAGTGGATTACACAAATTACGTTTCAATCCCCTCGCGGGGATTTTGGTTTTTTGAAGGATCGCGTTGCTGGCGTTTACGATCTATCGCCGTCTGACGTTTCAATCCCCTCGCGGGGATTTTGGTTTTTTGAAGAGATTGTGTCTGCCATCACGTCAGCCGCGACTGGGGTTGTCAGGTTTCAATCCCCTCGCGGGGATTTTGGTTTTTTGAAGGTGACACGGGAGTGTTCGCACGAAATTACTACTACTCGCGTTTCAATCCCCTCGCGGGGATTTTGGTTTTTTGAAGTTCCCCGATTCATCCACGACCGCTACCCAGCCACCCCGTCCGTTTCAATCCCCTCGCGGGGATTTTGGTTTTTTGAAGGTATGGACGAGCGTTAGCGCGATGATCAACGGACAAGAATACGTTTCAATCCCCTCGCGGGGATTTTGGTTTTTTGAAGTTAGCATCACAGCGAACGCGGCGAAGGAGGCAAGCGTCATTGTTTCAATCCCCTCGCGGGGATTTTGGTTTTTTGAAGCGAGTGTGAGTGCGACGATTAACGGACAAGAATACGCTGCTGGTTTCAATCCCCTCGCGGGGATTTTGGTTTTTTGAAGGGTAGCTGTCGTGGATGAGGATGGTGATGATCTCATCTATTGGGTTTCAATCCCCTCGCGGGGATTTTGGTTTTTTGAAGGCGATCCTCCCTTGTCCATATCGTTGCGTACCGATTTATGTTTCAATCCCCTCGCGGGGATTTTGGTTTTTTGAAGCGATAACTGACCTAGTTGGCCAGCGAATTGGTGAACTTCCTGTTTCAATCCCCTCGCGGGGATTTTGGTTTTTTGAAGACGGATGGTCAACTCGCGCACGCGCCGCAATCGACTCGATGTTTCAATCCCCTCGCGGGGATTTTGGTTTTTTGAAGCGTTTGGAACGCGCGAACAGCAGTCGGCATACCATTATGGGTTTCAATCCCCTCGCGGGGATTTTGGTTTTTTGAAGACCAAAAGCTTGATGTTACACCGTCAGCTTCGAGTTTATGTTTCAATCCCCTCGCGGGGATTTTGGTTTTTTGAAGAAACCATGCGCGAAAACGCGCGTTGGAAAAGCGTTAGAAATAGGTTTCAATCCCCTCGCGGGGATTTTGGTTTTTTGAAGTTTATCAGGTATACGAGACGCAAGGGAAGACTGTCCGTCACCGTTTCAATCCCCTCGCGGGGATTTTGGTTTTTTGAAGCGGGGATGAGAGTGCGCTTCGCACTAGCACTAGTTATCGTCTGTTTCAATCCCCTCGCGGGGATTTTGGTTTTTTGAAGGCGAACGTCATCTTTCACTCGCTGTGGGCGCTCGCGAGTGAGTTTCAATCCCCTCGCGGGGATTTTGGTTTTTTGAAGTCGAGCCGGTGGCTGCGGCAATTTGGGTTGGATCGTACGAGTTTCAATCCCCTCGCGGGGATTTTGGTTTTTTGAAGTTTGAATGTTGTTCGTTGTCGTCTGCCCAAACCAATTTAGTTTCAATCCCCTCGCGGGGATTTTGGTTTTTTGAAGCGCTGGATTGTCGGCTGCGCGTCGTACAGTGCTCCGCAGCGTTTCAATCCCCTCGCGGGGATTTTGGTTTTTTGAAGGTATATACTAAAGACACTCCTGTGACCGACATCGCTTCTGGAAGTTTCAATCCCCTCGCGGGGATTTTGGTTTTTTGAAGGGCAAGAAACGTCCAGCCGATCTTGAGAATGTTTGTTCCGTTTCAATCCCCTCGCGGGGATTTTGGTTTTTTGAAGACAACCAAACCGGTTTGTCAAGAGGGTAGTTTGAGAAATTGCGTTTCAATCCCCTCGCGGGGATTTTGGTTTTTTGAAGTTGTGCTTTTCGCGACTTCGTATACAAAAAAGAGCGATGATGGGTTTCAATCCCCTCGCGGGGATTTTGGTTTTTTGAAGGGATTGGTGACGGAGAAGACGTGAAAGCGACGTTTGTTGGTTTCAATCCCCTCGCGGGGATTTTGGTTTTTTGAAGCAACACAACACTGCGCTTCGTTCGCGCAGTGAGTGAAGATTCAGTTTCAATCCCCTCGCGGGGATTTTGGTTTTTTGAAGTCGCGCGTCGTTGGGTAAAAGATCACTACGATCTTGATCGTCTAGTTTCAATCCCCTCGCGGGGATTTTGGTTTTTTGAAGCGCGTCTGGACCGGACGTTCGCTCACGACAGAGCGAACGCGTTTCAATCCCCTCGCGGGGATTTTGGTTTTTTGAAGAGGCAACTGGGCCGAGATTGTGCGAATTCGGCGCGATTCGTGTTTCAATCCCCTCGCGGGGATTTTGGTTTTTTGAAGCTCAATTCTGTGTTTGGCTACGAATTGGCAGGGTTGGTTCAGTTTCAATCCCCTCGCGGGGATTTTGGTTTTTTGAAGGAACTTGCTCCGAAACAGTGCCGCCGCGGTTCGGGTTTGGGTTTCAATCCCCTCGCGGGGATTTTGGTTTTTTGAAGTCGATGGTATCAGGCTCCACTTGGGGTGGCCTGTCGCGTACACGTTTCAATCCCCTCGCGGGGATTTTGGTTTTTTGAAGCCCTCGACCCGGCCAACAGGCTGGCCACCAGCAGTTTGCTCGGTTTCAATCCCCTCGCGGGGATTTTGGTTTTTTGAAGCCGTGAAAGACGACGGACGCTTCCTCCTTCGTAAGAGCCTCGGTTTCAATCCCCTCGCGGGGATTTTGGTTTTTTGAAGCCACCACCATCGATCCTCGCGTGATGTAATTGTCGTGTAAGTTTCAATCCCCTCGCGGGGATTTTGGTTTTTTGAAGCGCACACTTCACTCGAACGCATACCCCTTTTTCCACGCCATCAAGTTTCAATCCCCTCGCGGGGATTTTGGTTTTTTGAAGAACCAGCGCGGGATCGATCGCCGGCACGGTGATACTGAAACGAGTTTCAATCCCCTCGCGGGGATTTTGGTTTTTTGAAGATGGATTGATTGCTCGCGTCTAGGAGTTGGTGATGGTTTGGGTTTCAATCCCCTCGCGGGGATTTTGGTTTTTTGAAGGAACGACCTTTCGTTCATCGTTGTTCGCGTTGGCAATACGTAGTTTCAATCCCCTCGCGGGGATTTTGGTTTTTTGAAGGTTCTCGGACGAGAACGCCGCGAAGATCGCCGGTACTATCTGGTGTTTCAATCCCCTCGCGGGGATTTTGGTTTTTTGAAGAGCGCGATCACAGCGATAGTTAAACCAAACACAACGATTGTTTGTTTCAATCCCCTCGCGGGGATTTTGGTTTTTTGAAGCTTGGGACAATTGGCAAGTGTCGTTTTTCAGTACATTGTATGTTTCAATCCCCTCGCGGGGATTTTGGTTTTTTGAAGTGGCAGTGCTCTCGATCGCGCTGCTCGCGTTTGCTATCTATCGGTTTCAATCCCCTCGCGGGGATTTTGGTTTTTTGAAGGCGCATCGCGCGATCATCGCGCGTTGCGGGTACGACGTCGAGTTTCAATCCCCTCGCGGGGATTTTGGTTTTTTGAAGGACGTTGTCGTCGATGTCGGTGTCGAAGTCGGACGCGGTGGTTTCAATCCCCTCGCGGGGATTTTGGTTTTTTGAAGTTTTGGCCTCGCGGCCACAGTAAAACAACTATCTTCAGCAAGCTGTTTCAATCCCCTCGCGGGGATTTTGGTTTTTTGAAGTCTACACTGCGCGAGACGTTGCGCGGAAGTGGGTGAAAGATGTTTCAATCCCCTCGCGGGGATTTTGGTTTTTTGAAGAAATAGTTTCGCGCCTTGCGGTGACGGTTGTGGAACCACCACGTTTCAATCCCCTCGCGGGGATTTTGGTTTTTTGAAGCAAGGTGGCCGGCAAGGTCAGCGTCCTGCACCGCGGCCAAGTTTCAATCCCCTCGCGGGGATTTTGGTTTTTTGAAGCCGACGATCCAGTCAACTTGCTCACCGCCTACCGCGCGGTTTGGGTTTCAATCCCCTCGCGGGGATTTTGGTTTTTTGAAGCGGGGAAATCGGGGTATTCCCGTACGACGCATACGTCGAGTTTCAATCCCCTCGCGGGGATTTTGGTTTTTTGAAGGTTAATATCGACTGCGTATCGTCCGTTGAATGTCCAGTTCGTGTTTCAATCCCCTCGCGGGGATTTTGGTTTTTTGAAGTCAGAACAGCTCGCTCACGAACCGAAGTCGACGCGATCTGTTTCAATCCCCTCGCGGGGATTTTGGTTTTTTGAAGAGGTACTGCGTGGAGACTGTCGAAGAGATGAAAAAGCTCAGTTTCAATCCCCTCGCGGGGATTTTGGTTTTTTGAAGCGATCCGCCACACTTCCACCGAGACGCCTACGCCCAACTTGACCGTTTCAATCCCCTCGCGGGGATTTTGGTTTTTTGAAGCTGGACAAGGGAAGATAAGTTCTGGTTCCAGGCAGAAGAAATGTTTCAATCCCCTCGCGGGGATTTTGGTTTTTTGAAGGGATATGTGTGGGTCACGGGCCCCGTCGCGTCGGTAACGACGCGTTTCAATCCCCTCGCGGGGATTTTGGTTTTTTGAAGGTGGCATGGTGTTGTTAGCATGGATCGGCGGCGCGATGACAGTTTCAATCCCCTCGCGGGGATTTTGGTTTTTTGAAGTCGCTGTATCACTTGATACGCGACGTGCTCTGGGCGATATAGTTTCAATCCCCTCGCGGGGATTTTGGTTTTTTGAAGCGATTAATCGGTCGAACGCTGAAATCAATCGCAGCGTATGTTTCAATCCCCTCGCGGGGATTTTGGTTTTTTGAAGGTACCACGCCGAGTTCACGCTCCACTTACCTCTCGTTTCCGTTTCAATCCCCTCGCGGGGATTTTGGTTTTTTGAAGGAGCGGATCAGTGCGAGCACGTACATTAGCTGGGATGATATGTTTCAATCCCCTCGCGGGGATTTTGGTTTTTTGAAGGCGCTGTTGAAGAGCCGCAACCGACTACGTTGTTGTTTCAAAACGTTTCAATCCCCTCGCGGGGATTTTGGTTTTTTGAAGGCACGGCAGACGGCGTTCGACAAGTACCTGAAGGGTACCGTTTCAATCCCCTCGCGGGGATTTTGGTTTTTTGAAGGTGCGAGCGGGCCGAGCGCATCGCGAACGCGCCGGAACTGGTTTCAATCCCCTCGCGGGGATTTTGGTTTTTTGAAGGGGAGCCGATCACGCGGCTGCCGCGCGACCAGCGGCGCGGTTTCAATCCCCTCGCGGGGATTTTGGTTTTTTGAAGATGATCTGGACTACGAACTGGTCTGGTACACGGCGGCGGATGAGTTTCAATCCCCTCGCGGGGATTTTGGTTTTTTGAAGGGGGTACGAAGCCCGCTGCGCGGGCTGCTGGCCCTCACCCCCAGCCCCTCAACTGGCGCGGGTTCACGGGCGAACAGAACATCCGTCCAGAACCCGGCCCTAAAGGGCCGGGCTATAGGGGTACGAAGCCCGCTGCGCGGGCTGCTGGCCCTCACCCCCAGCCCCTCTCCCACTGGCGCGGGTTCACGGGCGAACAGAACATCCGTCCAGAACCCGGCCCTAAAGGGCCGGGCTAGGGGTACGAAGCCCGCTGCGCGGGCTGCTGGCCCTCACCCCCAGCCCCTCTCCCACTGGCGCGGGAGAGGGGAGCGTCGAGTTAAGCGTTGAGGCATTGCCCAGCGATCAACGGTTGTGTTCGGCTACATGTTCTGTCCGTACCGCAACCTCTGCTGAGGGGGCGTTGTACTGAAGGGGGAGATGGCTGCGGGGTAGGCCGTCCGAAGCAGTAACATTGGGTGGCAATGGTGCGAATAACCATGATAAGATATAATATTGGAACAACGGGATGTTAACCAACGGAGGTGTTAAGTGGCAATGGTGCGAATAACCATGATAAGATATAATAAGAGTTTGTTGCCTCTGCTGAAGCAATGGGATCCAAATATGCCTTCATCTTCCCAAGATTGGCCCAACATAACGTTCAGCGGTCACGAAACCTTTACCCTGCGCAGCAATTGGCTCAAGAAAGCTTTTGATCTTCTGCAAGACATTCCCGACTTATTTCGCCGGGATGATGCTTTTGTGTTGCTCGGTGTCGGCAAAAACATGGCGCAGTCGATCCGCTTTTGGGGTAGGGCCACCGGTCTCTTCGAGCGCACCGAGACGGGTGATATGCGGGCGACTGAATTGGGCGTAGCGCTGTTAGCGGATAACGGATGGGATCCGTTTCTGGTTACGGCGGCGGGGCGGTGGCTGTTGCACTATCAGATCGTTTCTAACCCTGATCCGGCATTCACGTGGTATTACACATTTAATGTTTTAAAAAGAGGAGATTTTACAGTCAATTCAATTCGTTCAAACATTATTGATTTCATAAACCGGAAAATAAATAAAATGCCATCAGAAAATACATTGAATAGAGATATTGATTGCATGGTACGTTGTTATGTGCGCACACCAGCTCGATCGCTTGTGCAACCGCTCGAAGAGTTATTGCATTGTCCTCTCTTGGATTTGAATCTGATACAGGCTTTGCCCGACCAATCAGGCTATCGGTTGGCGAGCGGTGCGCAGCCTGATTTGCCTGACGCGCTGGTAGCGCTGGCCGCCTTCCGGCAAGCACGCTGGCAGCAACGGGCAACTCTCTCATTCAATGATTTAGCGTATGGCGAGCGTTCACCCGGACGTATCTTTCGGCTTGATGAGGATAGTTTACTCAGTCGCCTGTTTCTTTTAGAAGAGATCACTGGCGGTGTCGCGTCGTATAGTGATAGCGGCGGGATTCGCCAAGTCATTTGGCGTGATTTGAACCAATCTCAGCTTGAACGCAAGCTGATTGAGTCTGCTTTTGCCTCAGAAAACACTTATGCCTAACCTAATTTCAGTTGCAGCGCGTTTTACGCGGTCTGTTCATATTCGCCATGATTTCCGTGATCTACGCCATCGACTTGATGGTTATATTGTCACACCATTGGTTTTGCAAACAACCGCACGAATTATCAGTGGGTTGCATCTTGAGAGCCGCGAGCGCGCGTTCTCGATTACTGGCCCATTTGGGGCCGGTAAGTCGGCACTTGGGTTGTTTCTAGCGCATTTTTTGATGCGCAATTCCGCCTCGCGTCGCACGTTGCTCCATTCCCTGCATGTCGATGCAAATGCACTGCCACTCGATGTGCCGTCGTTGTTACCAGTGTTGGTTCCGGGCAACAATAGCTCGTTGCGGCGCGCAGTGTTGCAAGCGCTCGTTGATGCGTTGCGTAAGTGGCACATTAAAGTTCCTGAGCAACTGAGCCAACAAATTGCGGCTGCGATCCCTGATCCGGCGCTCGATCCGGTACAGACAGCGACGCTCGTCGAGCAGACGGCTCGTTATCTACGGGTGCATAGTGATTATGCCGGTCTTGTGCTCATTATTGACGAACTTGGGCAGTACCTTGACTATGCGGCTCGCCACGACGATGAGCGCGATTTGTTTGTGTTGCAAACGCTCGCAGAGATGGCGGCGCGAAGCGGCGATGCACCGGTGCTCGTGGTAACAATTCTGCACCAAGCATTTGAGCAGTACACGCTGCATGCCGGTGCGCGGCGCCGGATCGAGTGGGCCAAGGTGCAAGGCCGGTTTGTTGACCTAGCGTTTCAAGAACCGCTGAGCCAGATGGTGCGTCTGATTGCGGCGGCGCTGCGTCCTGCGGGGGCTGATCCGCTACGGGAGCAACGTTTGCAGTGGGCCGAGCGCGTTGTGCCGCTGACAGAAGCCTTGGGGCTGCGTCCAGCCGAAATCGGCAGTCACGAATGGCGCCAGATCGTGGCCGACAGTTTTCCCTTGCACCCGATGACGATGCTGGCGCTGCCGGGGATTGTGCGCCAATTAGCGCAAAACGAACGGTCATTATTCGCTTTTCTCGCCTCTGATGAGCCGTGGGGGTTACGCGATGTCGTGCAGCAGGCGCCAGATGGTGCCGTACCGATATACCGTCTCAGTCATTTGTTCAATTATGTGGAAACAAACCTCGGCGCTAGTCTCTTTGCACGCAGCCGTGGGCGACGTTGGGCTGAGTTGGTGGAGGCGCGCGCGGATTTGACAGGGGCTGATCCACTGCTGCTTGATACATTAACGGTGGTAGGAGTGTTAGGGGCACTCGAACGTGCTGCCGGTATGCGCGCCTGTCAAGCCCATCTTGCTTTTGCACTCGCCGATGATCCGTCTGATCCGGCAGTAGCTGCCGCGTTAGAGACGTTGCAGAAGCGCCAGCATATTACTTATCGGCGTTTCCGCGATAGCTTTGTGCTTTGGGAGGGGAGCGACCTTGATCTTGAGCTGCTGATGCAACAAGCACGCCGGATGCTTGCCGAGCGGTATTCGCTGTGCCAGCTTTTGATGCGTTATGCCGATACCACGCCACGCATTGCATACCGTCACAGTTATCGCACCGGCGCTACTCGCGCCTTTGCAGTGCGCTATGTTGATGTGCAACAGCTCGCCGATACGATGACGGTAGCAGCGGGATTGGTTGGCGAATTGCTGTACGTCGTGCCGTCTGATGAAGAAGAATTGAGCCGGGCTGAACAGTGGGCGTGCCATCCTGACCGGCGACAGGAAACGGCTCGGATTATTGTCCTACCGCGCCATGTTCATGAAATGCGGGAAATGGCACTAGATGTAGCGGCATTACGAATGCTCGCTGAGGAACATGAAGCGCTCGAGCACGACCGAGTAGCGCGGCGTGAGGTCCATAGCCGGTTGATTGAGGCCGAACAGATATTGCGTGATACGCTGGCCGAAGCGTATGGTGTGCAGAGTCGCTGGTTTTACGGCGGCCAGCAAGTACCGGTGGCAAATGCGCGGCAGATTGATGATCTGCTTTCCAAGGCGGCTGACGCAACCTACCCGCTAGCGCCGCGCATTTGGAATGAGTTGGTTGGGCGAGATGCCATCTCCTCGGCGGCAGCCAAAGCGCGCCGGAATGTTGTGGCGGCAATGCTAGAGCAGGTAGACCAAGCATTGCTCGGCATTCAAGGGTATCCGCCGGAACGGGCAATTTATGCCAGTATTTTGCAGCGTGGCGGGTTGCATCGCCAAAATGAGCAAGGTACATGGGAAATCGGCCCGCCACCGCCCTCCGATCCGCTTGGTCTCTTACCCGTATGGCGCGCAATGGAAATCAAACTGATGGAGGCCGGTACGCAGCCATTGGCGCTCGCGGCATTGTATGCTTTTCTTCAGCAGCCGCCCTACGGAATCAAAGCCGGTGTTATCCCGATCTTATTTGTCGCCTTCTATGTTGCGCGCGCCGGTGAGATTGTCTTCTACGAACACGGCAACTACGTGCCGGTTCCTGATATGGCGATGTTTGAGCGTCTATTAGCGCGGCCTGACTATTTCGCCGTTCGTCTTGGCCGGGCCGAGGGCGCGCGTTTCCTCCTCTACCGCCAACTTGCCGAGGCGTTTGCGCCACAAGCATTAACGCAGCGGGTGCAACCGGCGCTGCTAGCGGTGGCGTTGCCTTTGCTGCGTACCTATCATCAATTGCCGGCGTACAGCAAGCAAACGAAGCAGCTTAGCCCGCAAACGCAAGCGGTGCGGCAAGCGCTGCGCGAGGCGCGCGCACCTGATGAATTATTATTTGAACTGCTGCCGCCAGCGTTTGGCGTACCGCCAGTTTCTGGGCATGAGTCAGTGTCGCTGGAGCAGATGCACACGTTCATCGATCAGCTCCGGCAGAGCATGCGTGAGCTGCAAGAGGCCTTTCCAAGCTTGCGACGCATTATTCTGGCACATACTATGCACGTATTCGGGCTTAGCGGCGATGGCGTCGTAGCGCACCGTGAATTGCTGCAACGATACCAGCGCATTGCTGCTGTCACCAACGATACCCAACTACACGCGCTCGGCGCCCGTCTTGAGACAGCCGTGCCTGATGGTGAAGCGTGGGCATTGAGTGTAGCCGCACTGGTTGTGAAGCGACCACCCGATCAGTGGCACGATGCCGATGTGCCGGTGTTTCAAGCGGCAATTGCCGATCTCGCCCGCCGTTTCCGCGCTGCGGAAGAACTCAGTTTGACTGCGCCGATCTTGCCATCGTCTCATCGTGAAGTGATGCGGGTCGGCATTACGAACGGCAATGGCGAAATGAGCCGCGTTGTTCACCTCACCGCGAACAGCGATGTCCAACGCTTGCGCGGCGAGTTGCAAGCACTCTTGCGCCGTTATGCGCATCTCAGCACTGAGCAACAGCTCGGCGCAATGGCGGAAGTATTGCAGCAACTGCTGCTCAATGAGCAACAGTTGGTCTAAGGAGTGTCTATGCCGATGAAATCCGACGTGATTGCCGATTGGGCAGCGCGCCCCGGACGCCATATTGTCAATTTAAGCGGCGGAAAAGACAGCACCGCGCTAGCCATCTTTTTACACGACAAAATTCCGCAAATTGAGTATGTGTTTTGCGATACCCATAAAGAATTGCCGGAGACGTACGATTATCTTGACCGGCTCGAAGCGTTCTTGCAGCGCCCGATCATTCGCCTAAACGCGCAGCGTGGCTTTGATCACTGGCTCAACATGTATGGCGGCATGTTGCCGTCAGCCCAAGTGCGCTGGTGTACACGCAAGCTGAAGATCGAGCCGTTTGAAGCCTTTGTCGGTGATGACACGGTATGGAGCTATATCGGCATTCGCGCCGATGAAGGGCGTAGCGGTTATATTTCGACCAAGCCGAACGTTCACCCGGTGTATCCTTTTAAAGAATTGGGGATGACCATTGCCGACATTGAGCGTATTCTCGAAACGAGCGGGTTAGGTTTGCCAGCTTACTACTCGTGGCGACAACGGAGTGGTTGTTTCTTCTGCTTCTTCCAGCGTACCGGCGAGTGGGTTGGTCTCAAAGAGCATCATCCCGATCTCTTTGAAGAGGCGAAAAAGTATGAAACTGAGCGAGGTGGCGAACACTTTTACTGGCGGCAACGTGAGAGTTTAGCCGAACTCGAACAACCGGAACGGATTGCACAGATCAAGCGCGAGCATGCATTACGCCTTGAGCAAGAGCGCAAGAAGCGCCCAAATCGCCCTCTGATCGAGTTGCTTGGCGCTGTGTTGGATGCCGAAGATGATGAACGGGGTTGTGATATCTGTCATCTATGAGGACGGCTTATGGTTCGGGTTAGCAATCCCTTTGTCGCTTTTCTCAATCGCTATACCACCGCATCACCCGATCACGAAGCGGCGTTTGATGAATACGTTTCCAACGGGCCGGAGCCGCCGGCAGGATCGTTGCGGCTGACAACCAAAATTGAACAGTTTTTGACCAACCAGTTTCGCCAACCCCAACCACCCTCAGTGATCCTAACGGGTAATGCTGGCGATGGGAAAACGTATTTATGCCGGCAGATCGTGAACGTTTTACAGGGAAAAGAACCAGAACGATGGGAGAATTTGATTGATCAACCGATTGAATACAACACCATGCGGTTTTTCATTGTAAAAGATTTGTCGGAATTAAGCGAGGAGAAGGGTAAAGAAATTCTGCTACGTCTGAGCCAGACGTTGCAAACCCCGGATCAGCGTGATCGGTATCTGATTGCAGCGAATGAAGGCCGATTGCGGGCTCTGCTCAGCACTATTGTTGGTCACAAGGAGCTAAAAGAGGCCATTCAAACTCAGCTTGATCAAGGGCCAGCTTATCATCAGTCTCTCATTGTCCTCAATTTGAATCGCGTCGCTACTTCGACCTTTGTGCCGGCAGCGTTAGCGTGGATGACCGATCAGCGCAATTGGCAGGCCTGCAACGAATGCCCGATCCAACTGAAATGTCCCATTCGCTTCAATATGACCCGATTAACCGCGCAACCAGTGCAACAACGCATCAAGATGTTGTACGAGGTGCTTGAGCGGAGCAACGAGCATGTCACTATTCGGGATATGCTCATTCACTTGGCGTACACCATAAGCGGCGGGTTTGATTGCACTCAAGCGCAACAACAGGTGCAAGAGCGCGCCGATATGTCGTATCTTGCATACTATGAGAATATCTTTGGGCGTGACGACGATGCCGGTTTTCGCCGAAAATCGCATGTTACGCGCTTGCTGCATCGGTTCAACATTGGTTCCCAATCGATCTTTGCCATTGACGAGTTTATTATTAACGGCGGCGAAACAATTGAGGAGCAACAACACCACCAAGCGATCTTTGGCGAAACGGTTGATCTGCACTTCAAAGCGTTTCATCAGGCGCGCCGGGCTTATACCGAAGGCATCGAGAGCGAACGTGGTCAAGATGTGTTACGGTGGCTGCCGCATTGCCGGCGCAAACTGTTCTTTGAGCGCAATCATCCAGACGATCAGCAACTATTGCCGTTTCGCTACTTTTCCATCTATCAACGATTGCTCGATCAACCGCAAGGAAAACACGAAGACATCGTCAGCCAGTTGATCGGAGGTCTCAATCGGGCATTCTCACGCCTCTATTTGACGCAGACCGGCCAACTTCGGGCCAATGAACGGCTGTACATTACCACCCAATACGTTCATAGCGTTAATCAACCGCATCCGATCGTGTTGCTGACCTTGCCGATTGAAAATATAAGGCTCATCGTAAACACAACTAGTGATCAACATCTTGATCTGCCAGCGCGCTCCCTTTACCTCCATATTGCGCCGCCACCCACTCAGCGTCATGCTGAGCCGGTAGAGTGGCCACTAAACATCTTGCTCTTCGAGCACCTGATGCGCATTGCCGATGGCGGGCACATCTCGATTTTGGCTGACGAATGCGAACTCGAGGTGCGCCGGCTGAAGGACGTCTTGATTCAACAATTCGCTACGGTTGATATTTCGGCCAACGAAGTGGCCTTTTTTGTGCCGGCGCGTCACCGCTACGAGTTGCGCCGGTTACGGATCGACGAACAAGGACGGCTGGCTATTAGCTAACTGCTCAGGTTGGTGATAGTTATGGATACGTATGGCAATATTGATGCGCGTGGTAAGTATCCACCTGAGGTCATGGTGTGGGGCCACCGGTTGCGAGAGGGCCAGCACTGGATGGAGTATTTGCTGGAGTTCTTGAGTGTACTAGCGGGATATGGCTATCAGTTTGGCCGCACCGATGAATATCGGGTACCGGCACGGTTAGGGTTGAAGCGGTTTGTCTTTTACGATGAATACGAAAAAACTCAAGATCCGCGTGATCAAAAAGCGGTCGATTTATTGCGGCAAGAGCTAGAAAAGCATGTGACAGCCAATGGCCATCAACCTAAAGCAGTCTTAGAGCAGTTGCGCGCGTTACTGCGTTCATTTTCCGTGATTGAAGCGAATCGTTCTTGGTTTGCCAAAAGCTTGTTTCCCGTGCATGAAGAATTGTTGCTATGGGAAGCGTTACGCAAGGGAGCAACTAAAAACGTTTACCAAGCCCAAGTTGATAGTCTGACAAGCGCACAATTGGATGCGGGGATTGAGTTTTTGCCGAGAAATTTCTTTGCGCGCGGCGGTGAGTTGTACTACTTGATGATCTCAGCCGGCACTGAACAATCGCCAGAGCAGCGCCAGCGCATCGGTGATCGATTACGCGAACTCTTAGTCGAGCGCAATCAGATGCTGGGACGATTTGCGCAGATGGTCAATGCCACATGGCAGTCATTGATTAACGAAGAGCAGGTCGTTAAAACGGAACCGGGATGGCTGCCCGATCCGGATTGTTCGTTGTACCGGCAGTGTGCGGAGGATGTTGAACATTTGCTCGATAACCGGCTTGATGCTCTAGAGAGCCTCGAACTGCTAGCTCACCTGATTGGATTTCATATCATTATTTATATTTATCATCGTGCGCATCCCAATCATAACGATCACATTCATCACACAGGACAATGTCTTAATCAGTGCCGGCCTGAGATCCTGATTGATATTCCCGGTGATGAGGATAGCCGGGTTATCCGGCAAATATCGGCTAGCCAACTGTTACGGCATGAACAATGGCAGAGCGATCGCATTCGGGCATGGTTCCGAAGTGTGGCAACAGTGATGGCACAGCACACAACTGCGGCGGTATTAGTTGATGCACTCGTTGATCAAGCAGAACAGTTTGTCGGGGGTGTGCGCAAGACGGCTCGCCAAGCCTTTCAGACCCACATTGCGCAATTTCACCAGCAAGCGCTCCAGCTTAAAAACAATACGGATGCGATCATCGAACATTATAGCCAGATGATGTATGCAGTGACAGAACATAATTTCCGTGATCACTTCCTGCCCATTCATCGCCGGCTTGGCCGGGCAATTGGTCTGATCGCACCGCAACGCGGCCCGCAGCCACGGTTTGTGTTGGGTGATACGTTGCTCAAGACGTTGACAATGACTGTTGTCAAACCGGCTGAGCAGGCCATTAGCTTTGGTGAATTCTTAACCCGATTATATCAACGGTACGGCATTATCGTCGGGCCGGGTGAAGCGCGTGAGTCTGGATTGCTATCGCGGGCTGGGGTGAATGAAGGAGTGTTTGCCCGTAATCGCGAGCGGCTGCTCGAGCGGCTGAAATTTGCCGGTTTAGCAACCATCTATTCTGATGCGACGGCAATGGTGCATCGAGCGTAGGTTGCGGAGGCGCTATGACAAAGAGTCCTGATCAGATTGTTGCTAATACAATTATGCACTGCTTAGATCGTTTCGCCGCGCAAGATCAAACCAGCCGGATATTTGTGCGCTTAGAAGATTTTTCAGCCGACGTGTATCGTCACGTGCTCAAAACGATCCGGCCTATCTTGAATGGTCGCCCCGTGATAGTGCGGACGGTTGGTCTGATTAAGGGTTTTGAACAATTTCAAATCGAACCTGACAAATCAGCCACATGGTATCGCAACAACTTAAAAGCAGGACACATGCTCCTGCTGATTTTTAACCGGCGCGCGAGCGATGCGCAAAGCTTGAAAGATATGTATGTGCTTAATAGCACAGCTCTGATGCTTGACTATCTGGATGAATTGATCGAAGCCAGTATCCAGTATTATCAAGTAAGTCGAGATGAACAAAAAGTGTTAAGTGAATTCGTGCGTATTCGCTTGAGCCGTTTAGATATAGCACGATCAATTGAGGATTTGGTGTCGTTTTTTATTGAAATTGATAGGTTGTTAAATGATCATGTCACACTCGAGAAGGCAATTGCCCAAGCTTTACCCCATCTACGCTTGTTCCGTTGCGCTGAATTTGCTACACACCTTCATACCTCGCGCGCCGATAAGCTGCTGCGTGAAGTGCGTGATGCAGCCCGGATCGGTTTTGAGATCGTTGATGAGCAACGCAGAGAACGGTACCTTAAGAATCTTGAGCGGGCTGAACTGAGTGACGAGACGACAACCGGCGGTTTATCATCTGAGCAGAAAAAGCAGTTGCTCCGCGCTTTTATTCTGGGGGAGCTGACTGATGATCCGGCTCAGCTTCGCCAAGCGCTTGCACTTGATTGGGCCGAGGTGCAACAGATCATTAAGCCGCGCCGCAAGAAAGCGAGCCTCGAGCAGGTTATTCAAGAACTCGAGCAGGTGATCAACCAGACCGATGATGATGTCGAGGTTGTGCCGGAGTTAATCAGCCAACTCCGGGATGGGGTTGAGGTTGAGCGATCGCTGATCGAGAAGACATTGGCAAATTACCGTGAAATGCTGTCGGTTGAGAGTCAAAGCGCACTTCGCCGGCTTATGCGACCGCGCGAAGTGAGAAGTGCTGATTTTTTGACCGGCTTGCTCTCAGCATTGATCGATCTGCGCCATTTGCGTGAGGATAGCGAGGTTGCCGGCGCACAAATAGTGGTGCAATTTCAGCCGTCGAAAGAAAAGCAACCGTTGGCGGAGGCCGTGCAAGCGTTTCGCTGTTTGTACGGCGGTATTGAGACAGTCATGAGCACTATCCAATGGGAGTTAGCTGAATTATGGAATTTAGCTGTTGATCAAACTGAAGAAGAGGATTTGGGTAGTGATGAGACCGAACGGGTGAAAACGAGTAAACTGGCCTTCAATGTTCTGCTTCAGCGTAAGAATCAGACCATCGCTTCAACCACATTGATCTGGGAATATCGCTCGGATAGTCCAGCAGCAGCGACCTATCAAGCATTGGTATACGAGAGCGGATTCTTGCAACCATCTCTTCACGGCCCTCTATTTGCCGCTGCATCGCCATCGTTACGGATTCCATTCTATACCTCTTGCAAGCTTCCGGCTAACATTGTCGATCTTGATCTCCATCGCCCTTTGAATACATTTGGCAATTGGTACCAACAAGCGGATGCCGAACGTAACAACCTGCGGCGCGCGCTCGAAATGAATTTCCACGATCTACGAGTGCCTCCTGAAGCGAAATCGGCCCTGATGAATGCCCTTGATAATCTTGAACGAGCATGGGCTAACGTTGTACACGCGGCATTACAAGGGTTATTTGATGCCCCGATTGATCAACTTGTACTGGTATATCAACAATTTTTAGCGACGATCCTCGAACATTTACCAAAGAAGCAATACAAAGAAATTTATCAAACCATCAATCAAGCTTGGATTATAAGCGAAGATGTGCAAAAAGATTGGGTGATAATGCCGCTTATCCATCCATTGAAATTAGATTGGTGGCATAAGCGGGCAAGATACTATCACGATATTATTGCCCAGATGTTTCGCGTTTCAACACCAGCGCGCGCCATTGACGACAAGCGGTTTCGGCGGGAAATGAGTCTCATCGACAGCGCATTAGCGACCCCGCCGGTGATTGCGCTGGCCAATGCGCGGCATCAAGGGTATTGGTATGTAGCGCATGAAGATGTGCAGGGGTACACGCTCTTCCGTGGGGTGCGCGAGACTAACGGCATTACTGGCGCTACTGTTCATGAGCTAGCCACAGATGAACAAGAGCTGATGGCTAGTCAGGCAGTCGAAACACTGGTTGGGATTATTCAAGACTATATTGAAACGTACCCCTTTGCGCGAGATGGCATTACGATCGTACTCCTCGAATGCCATAACAGCGCGCTGCCGGTGTTGCTGCTCAAACAAGTAAGTGCGCGGAAAACAACCACGCATTATCCTGAGCGCTTGCATCTCATTGTGCATACATCCACTTACGGCGGATCGCTCTACCGGCGGCTTGATGAATGGCTCGCCGACGAGCCGTCAGGAACAGAGCGAGAGGGAGCAGCCTATTTGCCGCGCATTGTGGTTGAGGTGCGCGAGTCCGCACTTGATGAACTCTTGCAATCATTGAAAAGGTCAGACGTTGTTGTATTGGTTGATCTGTTCAAACGGTCAAATCAACCGCTAAAACCAACACTTATTGAGCGCACCCAGCGGGAGGCGGGCAATACAACTATTGACTTCTACCCTACGCGACCAGAGCCATTCCGCGAGGGTGAGACAGAACGGTTGTTGCAATTAGTCCCGAATCATAAACCGGATGTATTGCGTCTCTTCCTGCTCTGCCAGTATGCCGGCAATCTGCAGCCGGGAGCTGAAATGCCGGAGGCAACGGATGATCTGGAATTAGCGCAAGTGCTCTCACTCGATGCATGGCAAGCCAATCTCGAACAGTTGCACCATCACTTCAATTGGGTGGTGTGCTACGATCAAGTCATCGACCGTTTCTTGCTCAAAGCAGCATGCCACGATCGCGTTCAAATCATTCGCTATGCGTTAGGGTTAGGCGTACAACGGCTGCATCATTTGACAGTCTCTTCCGCTAGTCGTACCCAAGAGATTGTGGTCAAACGGCTTGGTGATAGGCTAGCTAATATGTTGCCGCGCATCAAGCGAAGCCAGTGCCAACAGATTGCAGCTCATTTAGCTGAGATGGCCAATCGGATTTCAGGTGATATTGTGTTACGGGCCGCCGGGCCGGGATTGTTCCTCAATGAGTTGATCGGTCTCGTTGTGGCAATGTTTCAAGCTGAGCAGGTGTTTCAGCGCCAATATCCGCAGGCGCTTAGCGTATGGATCTTGCTCGATGACTATAAGCATTGGTTCCAAAGCGGCAAAATGCCTGATTTACTCTTGATTGGATTGCAGAAATCGGGTGAACGGGCTCTGGTTCATTTACAGCTTGTGGAAGCGAAATGTGTTAATGCAACCGCATTCGAGCAAGAGGCAAAGGATGCGCGTTTACAAGTGCGGAGCGGGGTAAGCCGATTGGCTAGTATCTTTGCCCCCGGCGGACGCCATCTCGATGCGCCATTCTGGTATGATCAACTCTATCGTGCTATTGCCGGCAATGTCCAATTTAATGATGAGCAGTTTGCGGTTTGGGAGGCAGTTGCTGAGCAGATCCATCGTGGCGAGTATGATTTCGTCATCAGTGGCGCTAGTTATGTTTTCTGTTATGATGATCAAGTAGGAATTTTCAATGGCCCAGACATTCGGCCATTTACCGAGACGGCTGCTGATGCCCCAGCGGCATCACTGATTGAACATCGCTATGGGCGCAATGAGTTGATAACGGCGCTGCATCAGCTTGTGCAGCAGACGAGTGCGCTCGATCCGCAACAGATATTTGATTGGACGCCTGATCCGGTTAAACATTCGCACGATGTCGCTGCGGAGGCGGTGGGTCTGACCGAACATGTACCCGCCTCTCATACCCTAGTGCCCCCGCCGATATCAAGCACGTCGGGTGAACAAATCGATCTCCCATCATCTTATGACATACCTCAGGTACCGCAAGACGCCATTGCCGAACATCAACATGACAGTCCAAGTGTTCAATCCGAAGAGGAACAGCCAGCCCCTATTCCACCGGTCGAGGCCGCATGGCTTGAACAAAAAGCGCGCGATATCGAGCGTGCCCTCCGCCAGCGTGGTGTCCAACTCTATTCCATCAATATCAATGATGCGGATCAAGGGCCAAGTATTGTGCGGTTCAAGTTTCGACTCAAGCCAAATCAACAGTTGAAACGAGTACAAGCAATGGCCGAAGATTTGGCGCGCGATTTGAAACTGCCTGCGCCACCATATATCGATAATGTGCCGGAAACGGACTTTGTCGGTATAGACGTTCCGCGGCCACAGCGTGAAACGATCTATTTACACCCATTCATTAAGCAATTACCTCAGCCAAAGCCAGCGGAACTGCCGATTGTGATAGGGGTCGCACCGGATGGCCAACCAATTATTGAAGATTTAGCGGAATTTCCTCATCTGTTAGTAGCTGGCGCTACCAAGTCGGGCAAGTCAGTCTTCTTACGCAATCTGTTGCTCAGTCTGTTAACGGTCTACCGTCAGGGAGCATTGGAGCTGCTGATCATCGATCCGAAACAAACAGACTTTACTTTATTCAATAAGCTGCCCTATTTGCGAGGGGGTAAGGTCATCGTTGATCGCAAAGAGGCGCGGGAGGCATTGCTTGACTTAGCGCGCACCGAAATGCCGCGCCGGCAAAAGATTATGGCCCATCGGAGTATGAATATTAAGGCGTTTAATCAACGGTATCCCGAAGAGGCATTGTCGCCGATTATCGCCTTGATCGATGAATATGGCCTATTAACAAGTCTCATGAGCAAAAAAGAGCGAGAGGCATTTGAGCAAAGCTTAGGTGAGCTAGCCGCAGCCGCGCGTGCGGTTGGCATTCATATCATTTTGGCTACCCAGCATCCGAGCGCTGAGGTCATTACCCCGATTATCAAAGCCAATTTAGATGCTCGGGTAGCGTTGCGCGTAGCCTCTCACGTAAATTCGCGAGTAGTACTAGACACGACCGGCGCCGAACATCTTCTCGGTCAAGGCGATATGCTCTTCCGCCGGCCAGATGGCCGGATTCTACGCTTACAGGCACCGTTTATGGATGAAGAGGAGTTAATGCGGTTGTTAGACACGTACCGTTAAACCCCTTTCCCCCACCACATTGATCCATTGGATGCCGGGCCGGCTAGGATCAGGCACCTCTTCCACCAGCAGCACGCGCATGCCGACCGATTCGAGCAGGAGGGTGAGGCGGGCGGGCGGGATGGTGGTGTAGAGGCGGCCATCGGGGGCGCGTTCGCCGTCGGGGGGTGGGGTGCGGTACGAGACGATGAAGCGTCCGCCGGGGCGGAGGATACGGGCGAGGTTGACGGCGGCGCCGATGAGTTCGGCGGCGGGCAGGTGCATGAGCACGGCAACGCAGAGGACGTTGTCGAAGCTGGCGTCGGCGACGCCGGCAAGGTCGGGGAGGGCGGCGGGTTGGACGTTGATGCCGGCGTAGGCGGCGCGGGCTTCGTTGATCATGCCCAGCGATGGTTCAAAGCCGATGGTGGGGTAGCCGTGCTGTTCGAGCCATGCCACGTCGCGCCCGCTGCCGCTGCCGATGTCGGCGGTGGGCCGGCCATGGTGGAAGAAGGCCGTGATCAGGCGGTAGATCGATTCCGGGCGCTGGTTGCGCTGGAAGGCGGCCTGTTGGCGGGCCAGTTCGTCGTAGGCGCGAATGGTTTGCGGGTCAGGCATATTCCATTTCGTGATACCGTGGCGACCGTAGAGACGCACGGCCGTGCGCCTCCGTGATTATGGAGACGCACAGCCGTGCGTCTTTACGATGGGTGCGAACCGGTAAACGGGATCAAATTCCCAGCGTCGTCCAGCGTCCAGATGGTACCGTCGTTGGCGGTGATGCCGGTTTGGGTGCGCCAGCGTTCGGGCAGGGGGCGCGGCATTGCCAGCATCCCGCCTGAGGGGGTGCTGAGCAGGGTGAAATCGAGTGTGCCGGCGGTTTTGCCGCGCACGGTGACGCGCACTTTCCAGCAGCCGTTCCATTCACGGTAGAAGTCGTAGTCGAGTTCAACCGGGCCGAGCAGGCCGGTGAGTAGATCGGCAATCAGCTTTTTAGCTTCCGGGACGCGCTTGCGCAGATCGGTGAGCGGTTGCGGGGTTGGCATAGTGGATTGGGTTCGTTTCATCTTCGCTACTGATCAGTTATCCGAATTCGTAATATTGCCGGTGTTATCACTGCAAACGCTTGGCGCAGCTCTGTTTCGTGTTGGATGATTGCTGAAGTGACCAGATCGGCTTTGCGTTCCGGTGATAAGCCGGCCAATCGTATAGGATGATGCCTTGCGTGTGGAGCCGGCGCCGAAAGACAATCTCGCCGAAATCGCGATCAGCGGTAATCAGGATCGCCTGCACACGGTTGGCAATCGCAAGGACTTCATCATCCGTAATTCCCGGCTCCATCTCTGCGATGTACTAGACCTGATGACCATCTTGCCGCAGACGTTCCACAATAGCTCGATCGATGCTTTCATCAGCCACGAGATTCATGCGGCATCCTCGGCCAAGGGATAGATCACGCCGGCGCGAAGGGCATCGCGGGCAAAGGCGAGAGCGGCGAATATCGCCTCACGGCTCAGCCTAGGATGAGCGGCGAGGATTTGATCGATCGTTTCGCCGGCAGCCAATTTCTCTAAGATGAGTTCGACGGTGATGCGGGTGCCGGTGACGACAGGTTTCCCCATCATGATATTGGGATGTGAGACGATCAATGGTTTGTCCATACGTTTCATTGCTGGTGGCAGAATGGTTGCGCTTATTATAGCGTTTTTTACTCTGCATTTCACATGCTACGCAAAACGTCTCCTTTGAACAGCCCCTCACGGCGCGCGGGAGACGCCGTTCCGGCGGAGGTTGGCTTCGCGCCAGACGCGCACGGCGCCGCGGATGAAGCGGTAGGCGACGAAGGCGAGGACGAGAGTGATGATGCTTGTCTGGCATGGAGTGCGGCAGTTTGACTGCCGCACTCCATATATGAGACGCCTCACGGCGCGCGGGAGACGCCGTTCCGGCGGAGGTTGGCTTCGCGCCAGACGCGCACGGCGCCGCGGATGAAGCGGTAGGCGACGAAGGCGAGGACGAGGGTGATGATGAGGGCAAGGATGGGCAGGAAGACGGCGAGCAGACTGAGCACGAATGAGAGCGCGTCTTCGAGGAAGCTGAGGAAGGAGTTGGCGGTGCCGCCGGTGGCTGCGGTGACGGCGGGCCGGATGCTGGCGCGGGCGCTTTGAGTGCCAGCGGCGGCGATGATGGCGGCGATGGCGACGACTGCCGGGTGGATGGCGACGACATCTTGGGCGGCGGCGAGGGCGACGATCGCGCCAGCGATGGGGCTGATCACTAGCCCGATAATGTGGAGAACGCTGTCAACCGCCGGTACTTTGTCGCCAATGAAGTCGATGATGGCCAGCGCCGCCAGCACGATCATCACAATTGGGTGGGCAAGCAGGTCGAATGGTTCGCTGAGTTGGATGAGGCCCAGCCGGGAGAGGACACTGACGGTTAACAAGGGGAGATAGGCGTTGAGGCCGGTGGCGGTGGCCAGACCAAGCGAGCTCGCCAGTGCAATGATTGTCTCCATAGCAATACTCCGGTGGCGGATGGATTGCGGAACAACCGCGTTCGATACTCTTGCGCCGGGGAGGATGGCATGCGTTGCCCCGGTAGCAATGTGCTCCTTTTCCCCATCAGACGTGCAACCTGCACGAAAAGTTGCGCGTCTGATCGCGTATCATGCTACCACGTTCCGGTAGGGCAGAGTGAGGATGGGATATGGCAGAACCTCCGCGCGGTCGTCCGCGCCCGATCCCGTCGCCGTCGCGCCCGCAGACGCTGCGGCAGTGGGTGGTTGAGACGCGGCGAGCGTTGCGCAATGTGCCGGCGGCGTTCCGGCTGGTGTGGCAGGCCGACCGCGGGCATACGGTGCTCATGGCGGTGATTACGTTGCTGGCGGCGGGGTTGCCGCTGGCACAGGCGTATGTTGGCAAGCTGATCGTGGATACGGTAGTGGCGGCGGTGCAGGGCGGGGTGGATGCGCTGGTTGGTCTGCAACAGACGTTGCCGTGGCTGCTGAGCGAGTTTGGCTTGATCACGCTGGGGGCGGTGTTGGCGCAGGGCCGGTCGCTGAGCGAGCATATCTTGCATGCCCGCCTGAGCAATATGGTTAATCTGATGATCATGCGCAAGGCGCTGCTGCTCGACCTGCACTACTTCGAGGATGCGCAATACTACGACAAATTGCAAAACGCGCGGCGGGAAACGAATTGGCGGGCGATGGCGATGGTCAACACCGTGTTTAGCGCCATCCAACAAGTACTGACCTTGCTCTCGTTTGCGGCCAGCCTGCTCTGGTTGAGCCCGCTGATTGCGCTGCTGCTGTTTGGCGCAACTATTCCGGCGTTTCTGGCCCAAACCCACTTCAGCCGGCTGCGGTTCCGGCTGTTGACGTGGCGGGCGCCGGAGTTTCGCCGTATGCAATACCTTGAGCATCTGCTGACGGTGGATACCGCCGTCAAAGAGGTAAAACTGTTTGCGCTGGGCGAGCCGCTGATCGAGCGCCATCAAGAGCAATTTCACCGCTTCTTCCACGAAGATGAGGCGCTGGCCCGGCGGCGTTCGCTGATCAGCACCTTGTGGGGAATCGTGGCGAGCGCCGGCTATTACGCCGCTTATGGCTGGATCATCTGGCAGACGGTGGCCGGGGTGATCACGATCGGCGGAATGACGTTCTACCTGACGCTCTTTCGTCAGAGCCAATCGGTGGTGCAGACGCTGTTTGGCAATCTGGCCCAGCTTTATGAGGGCGGGTTGTTCTTGACCAACTTGTTTGACTTTTTGGCGATCGAGCCGCGCATGCGCCATGGGCGCAACCTACCGGTGCCGCGCCCGATCCGGCAGGGGATCGAGTTTCGCAATGTCAGCTTTCGTTACCCTGATCGGGAAGAATGGGCCTTGCGCGACATCAACCTGCGGATCGGGCCGGGCGAAAAGATCGCGCTGGTGGGGGCGAACGGGGCCGGCAAGACAACGTTGATCAAGCTGCTGACCCGGTTGTACGATCCGACCGAAGGCCAGATTCTACTCGACGGGGTTGATCTGCGCGATTACAATATCGATGAGCTGCGGCAACGGATTGGGGTCATCTTTCAGGATTTTGTCCGTTATCAGACCACGGCGCGGGAGAATATCGGGTTTGGCCAGATCGACGAACTGGCGAACGAACCGCGCATTCGCTCGGCGGCGGTGCGGGGAGGGGCCGATGAGGTGTTGGCGCAACTGCCGCACGGCTACGATACGATGCTGGGGCGTTGGTTTGAGAACGGGGCCGAGCTGTCGGGCGGGCAATGGCAGAAGATCGCACTCGGACGCGCGTTTATGCGCGAGAGCGAAGTGTTGGTGCTGGACGAACCGACGGCGGCGCTCGATGCTGAACGCGAATACGAAATTTTTCAGCGGTTTCGGGATTTGACTGCGGGGCGGATTGCGGTGCTGATCAGCCACCGCTTCTCGACCGTGCGGATGGCCGACCGGATTGTGGTGCTCGAACATGGCCGGATCACCGAGATGGGGACGCATGAGGAGTTGTTAGCCCGCGGCGGGATGTATGCCCGTTTGTTCAATATGCAGGCCGAAGGCTATCGTTGAAGCAAGAGAGGTCATCATGGAGATCGGCGCGCTGCTCAAGCGGGGGTTTACGGTTTGGTGGCGGTACAAAGTGCTGTGGGGTTTGGGGATTTTGTTGGCGCTGGTGGGGCGAGGCGGATATGGCGTGACGATCAATTTTGGTGTGAGCGATCCGAGCCAGCCGCCTGATGAAGCTGTGAGCCGGATTCTGCTGGCCTTTATCCCGGAAGACTTAACCCCGGAGGCGGCGACCGGCTGGGTGTTGTCGTTAGGGCTAGGGTTACTGGTGGGTTGGCTGGTGATGCTGTTTGTAGGGAGCATTGTGGAAGGGGCGGCGATCGTGCAGACCGATCTGCTCGATCAGCGCGGGCAGTTTGATCTGAGCAACAGCTTTGCGGCTGGAGTCAGCCGGATGGTACCGTTGGCGCTGATGGATTTGCTACTGGCGCTGCCGGGTCTGGTGGTAGGGATTGGCATTCTGGTGGCGTTTGGAGCGCTGGTTGCCAGTGTCTTAACAATGGCGAACGACGGGCCGTCAGCTTCGATGCTCGCCGGCGCGGTCGTGACAATAGCAGGGTTGATCATTTGTCTTTCCATTCCGATCTTGCTATGGGGCCTCTTCCTTGCCGTCTTCCGCCCGCTGGCGGCGCGGGCGTGCGTGCTGGAGGGGCAAGGGCCGGTGGCTAGCATCAAGCGCGGCTGGCAGGTCTTGCGGCGCAATGTGGGGCAGGCAGTTGTGGTTTGGTTGGTGACATTCGGGATCGGGCTGGTCTATAGCTTGCCGGTGGGGGCGATTGGGGGGGTGTTGTTGTTTGCAACCGGCGCCAATCCGGTGACGAGTTTCGGCGCGTGGGTCATCATCACCGTGTTGTTTAACGTGATCTTTGCGATCATTCTGGGCGGGGTGTTGGCTAGCCTGAATGTGGCGCTGTGGACGGTCGGCTACCGGCAGTGGACGATGGCGGCGCCGGCGATGCAGCAGGTGTATGCGCCGGTGCGGGGGATGTGACCCCACCCCCTTGCCCCCTCCCCGTTCACGGGGAGGGGGTATTTTACCGCAGGGGGCAGTAGGGAGTAGGGAGTGGGGAATGGGGATATGTTCACCCAATTTTTCTTCCCCATTGCCCACCCTTGGCGGCCTTGGCGATCGTAGCGCCTTTGCGTTTAGTATTTTTTGTGGTCTTGGCGGCGCCGGCGATGCAGCAGGTGTATGCGCCGGTGCGGGGGATGTGACCCCACCCCCTTGCCCCCTCCCCGTTCACGGGGAGGGGGTGGTTTTTACCGCAGGGGGCAGTAGGGAGTGGGGAGTAGGGAATGGGGGATGGGGATATGTTCACCCAATTTTCTTTCCCATTCCCCACCCTCTGCGGCCTTGGCGATCTTAGCGTCTTTGCGTTAACAATCTCTGCGCCTTTGCCTGCTTTGCGGCTCTATGGTACGTAGGCGCGAATGGCTTCGCCGAAGGCGCGTTCGGCGGCGGCGGCGCGGCGGAGGAGGGCAGCGATCTGGGTTGGCTCGGTTGCGGCAGCGGCTTGTTCGTAGGAGGCAGCGGCTTCGGCGAGATAGCTGGCGGCCTGCACGATGGCCGGTTCAGCGGCGAAATGGTCGCGCAGGAAATCGGCGTTCTCGCGGCGCAGGCGAGCGGCGAGCGGTACGGTGTATTGGATTTGTGCCGAGGCGACGCGGCCTTTTTCAATCTCGTCAACCCACTGTTCGAGGGCAGCCACGCCGGTGGGTGGGCCATACTGGTTGGTGTCCAGCATGGTTTGGGCGAGTTGGCGCCAGACGGGGCGCAGATCGGTGGCCGGTGCGGTGGGGGTGAAGATCGTGAGGCTGTAGCGCCATGGGTATTGGAAGGTGCGCGCTTGGCTAGTGATCGCGGCGAGGAGCTGTTGGGTGTTGACCTTGAGGCCTTGATCGCCGGCGGGATGCTGGCCGGGTTGGCAGGGGGCCGGCGGCAAGCAGACCGTTTCGTAGAGATAGAACGATTCCTCGTCGTAGCCAATCAGCACATCGCTATGGCCGATAAACTCGGTTGAACCGTAGAGCGTTCCCATATCCAGCGCAACCCGCACGGGATAGCCTTGGGCGATGAACGAGCGGGCGAGTGCGACGAAGGCATCGGCGTCGTCAGTGACATAATACTGGCGCTGCAAACCGAGGTAGGGCGCAGCGTTGCGCAAGCCAACTTCGGGATCAAGACCGAACGGCAGTAAATCATTGCTGCCGGGCATGATCGTAAAGCCATAGGTAAAAGACATCAGCCAGTCAATGGCGGGTCTGGGTTGCACGTTACCGTGTTGGGCCGCGATCATTTGCAAGCTAGTCGATTGGCAGAGCGGGCCATCGGCGGCGATCCACGGTATGTCGGCCAGCATCCATGCCGAGGGTGCGGGAGCTACATCAGCCATCGTTACCCAGCGTGGCTCGTAGGTGGTTTCGTAGTACGAGCGGATGAAAAAATTGAACAGCAATTGCCAGCCGATCAGGCCGGCGATGGCGAGCAGAGCGATGCCGATGGCGATACCGGCGGCAAGTTTACGCCAGCGCATACATCCCCCTTTACGTGACGAGTACCGATCGGAGTATAGCGCCGGCGGTGCGAGAGCGGGCGAAAGAGATGTTTACTGTGGGGGAAGAAAAAGGGGATGTGACTTCTGTTTGCGGGGGAATGGCCACGAAAAGGCGCAAAAACCGCAATCTTGCGGTTTTTACCGTAGAGGACGCGGGGGGCGCAGAGGGGAATAGGGAGTAGGGAGTGGGGAATAGGGGCGTGTTCCCTATCTTGCCCATTACCTACTCTTTGCGGACTTAGCGATCGTAGCGCCTTTGGGTTTAGTAATTTTTGTGGTCTTGGCGGCGCCGGCGATGCAGCAGGTGTATGCGCCGGTGCGGGGGATGTGACCCCACCCCCTTGCCCCCTTCCCGTGAACGGGGAGGGGGTATTTTACCGCCGGGGACGCGGAGGGCGCAGGGGAGTATGTGAACACCACCAACCCTCTGCGACCTTAGCGCGCTTGGCGGCTGTGGGTTGGCCCCCACGGACAGAACATCTGTCCAGTACCCGGCCCTGAAGGGCCGGGCTATAGTTACGAAGCCCGCTGCGCGGGCTGATGCCCCTACCCCTTGCCCCTCCCCCGCTGGGGGAGGGGTGTTTTTTACCGCAGAGGGCGCGGAGGGCGCGGGGAGTATGTGAACACCACCAACCCTCTGCGACCTTAGCGCGCTTGGCGGCTGTGGGTTGGCCCCCACGGACAGAACATCTGTCCAGTACCCGGCCCTGAAGGGCCGGGCTATAGTTACGAAGCCCGCTGCGCGGGCTGATGCCCCCAGTTTCAATCCCCTCGCGGGGATTTTGGTTTTTTGAAGGCAGCGGTTTTGTAGCAGCAGTGGTGGTAAACGCTTGAACGGGTTTCAATCCCCTCGCGGGGATTTTGGTTTTTTGAAGTCATCATCAACCATCCAACTCCATACTAATCCCGTTATTTGTTTCAATCCCCTCGCGGGGATTTTGGTTTTTTGAAGCAATAAGCGCCGGGGCGGGCACCAATCTCATATCTTTGGTAAGTTTCAATCCCCTCGCGGGGATTTTGGTTTTTTGAAGTTACATCATATTTTTATCGAGAGCGACACTGAATTGTGGGTTTCAATCCCCTCGCGGGGATTTTGGTTTTTTGAAGAAGAGGGAAGATCGACCGGAATGATTATCCGTTCCCATACATGTTTCAATCCCCTCGCGGGGATTTTGGTTTTTTGAAGGAGACGCAAGACATTCGCTATCACGAACGCGCTGAATTGTGGGTTTCAATCCCCTCGCGGGGATTTTGGTTTTTTGAAGCACGGTAGACATCCGGGTATCGTGCAAATCGTACAAATTGGGTTTCAATCCCCTCGCGGGGATTTTGGTTTTTTGAAGCGCGCTCGACGCCGGCGCTGCGGCGGCGTATGACGTGCTGGCGGTTTCAATCCCCTCGCGGGGATTTTGGTTTTTTGAAGCAATTCGTGCGCACGCCGTCCGGCGCGCTGGCTGCCCGGTTTCAATCCCCTCGCGGGGATTTTGGTTTTTTGAAGCGCACTCCTGAATGCGCTGCACACGGTTGTCGAGGCGGTTGCGTTTCAATCCCCTCGCGGGGATTTTGGTTTTTTGAAGCTCTCTTCCCGTCTGCCATCACGCATTTATTCATTTTGATGTTTCAATCCCCTCGCGGGGATTTTGGTTTTTTGAAGAAGTGAATAACCGGCCTGGCCGCGTCGCGAATAAAGCGTTTTGTTTCAATCCCCTCGCGGGGATTTTGGTTTTTTGAAGCCGCGCTGAGCAGCACTTGCTCAAGCCAGCGCTGGGCTTCCTGTTTCAATCCCCTCGCGGGGATTTTGGTTTTTTGAAGCGGTTTCGGCTCCGGCGCTGGCCAGCGCGTCGGGTCGGTTTCAATCCCCTCGCGGGGATTTTGGTTTTTTGAAGCACGAAATATAACGATCCAACGGGCGTCGCTTTCAAATTATGTTTCAATCCCCTCGCGGGGATTTTGGTTTTTTGAAGCTTGCGCCATCGCTCGACCACGCGATCAGCAAACTCAGGATAGGTTTCAATCCCCTCGCGGGGATTTTGGTTTTTTGAAGGTATGTAGTACAAGAGCACAACGATGCGACCAGTATTGTTCGTTTCAATCCCCTCGCGGGGATTTTGGTTTTTTGAAGATAGTATTCGAGACTATGCAACGCCCCTTGTCGAACGAGGTTTCAATCCCCTCGCGGGGATTTTGGTTTTTTGAAGATTACTATGAAACTGTGATCGAGAACGTGCTTGATGCATTGGTTTCAATCCCCTCGCGGGGATTTTGGTTTTTTGAAGCGCATATGTGCTGGAGCTGGGCAGTTACGACGTGAACGGCACGTTTCAATCCCCTCGCGGGGATTTTGGTTTTTTGAAGACTTATTCCGTATCTTGACACACAGGGTACGGTTATTGATCTAGTTTCAATCCCCTCGCGGGGATTTTGGTTTTTTGAAGTGGAGAAGGCCGAGGCAATTCAGCGCCTGGCCGGGCAGCCGGGTTTCAATCCCCTCGCGGGGATTTTGGTTTTTTGAAGACGAAACCTTCCCCTCGCTCGCGGAGGCGCGGGCGAGTTGGCGGTTTCAATCCCCTCGCGGGGATTTTGGTTTTTTGAAGGTCCGCTGACCGGCAACGCGCAACAGCTTGACATCACGTTTCAATCCCCTCGCGGGGATTTTGGTTTTTTGAAGATTTCAGGATACTCTAACTTCCAAATAATCGCTTCTGCGTACGTTTCAATCCCCTCGCGGGGATTTTGGTTTTTTGAAGCTTCTACATAACAGCCGTCACAGCAGCAGCTTTTCTTTTATTTGTTTCAATCCCCTCGCGGGGATTTTGGTTTTTTGAAGAAAATCAGCGCGAATAGTTTTATCAAGTTCCAATCCAATCCGTTTCAATCCCCTCGCGGGGATTTTGGTTTTTTGAAGGAAACATCGGCTTCTGCGTGGCAATTTCAGCACCTTATTCAGGTTTCAATCCCCTCGCGGGGATTTTGGTTTTTTGAAGACGTGACATTTTGGGCAGATGACCCGCGTCAATCGTTGTTCGTTTCAATCCCCTCGCGGGGATTTTGGTTTTTTGAAGGCCAATTCACCGAAAGCATCAACGGCCCAAACGAGGATAGTTTCAATCCCCTCGCGGGGATTTTGGTTTTTTGAAGTCAAAAATCAGAATGTCGCCGGAATTACCTTCTCCGTACCGCGTTTCAATCCCCTCGCGGGGATTTTGGTTTTTTGAAGAAAAAATGTACCTTGTTAACCTGTACGGCGATTTTAAGACCGAAGTTTCAATCCCCTCGCGGGGATTTTGGTTTTTTGAAGCTCATTTTCAAGGTCGGTTGCGTCTGGATTGCCGAACACCGTTTCAATCCCCTCGCGGGGATTTTGGTTTTTTGAAGCCGATCTCTTTTAAAATGCACTCGACATCACGCGGAATAGACGTTTCAATCCCCTCGCGGGGATTTTGGTTTTTTGAAGTGGACATTCGCGGCCTCGTTCGCGTTTGAGTTTCTTGCGAGTTTCAATCCCCTCGCGGGGATTTTGGTTTTTTGAAGTGATCCACGAAACGGGATGGTTAACGAGCTTTTGGTCACAGCGAGTTTCAATCCCCTCGCGGGGATTTTGGTTTTTTGAAGCGTTTATCTGGTGGGTCGGCGGCGGGTTGGTATTGTCATTTGTGAGTTTCAATCCCCTCGCGGGGATTTTGGTTTTTTGAAGGCGTACCAGCGGTATTGATTGTCGGGGGCTGTTCCCTTCGGGTTTCAATCCCCTCGCGGGGATTTTGGTTTTTTGAAGGGATCAGGGTTAGACGCGGGCGGCGCGGCACGAACCCACGCTTGGTTTCAATCCCCTCGCGGGGATTTTGGTTTTTTGAAGCTGAACCTGTGGTTGTCACGGCAATTCGTGTCTATGCAGGTTTCAATCCCCTCGCGGGGATTTTGGTTTTTTGAAGGGAGCAGATCAATAGCGCCGCGTATCGCGTGCTAATGAGCAATGGTTTCAATCCCCTCGCGGGGATTTTGGTTTTTTGAAGCTGATATAACTCTTCGCGTAGTTGCGATACTCGTTGTGTTTCAATCCCCTCGCGGGGATTTTGGTTTTTTGAAGCGTTGCGCAAAGGCCAATTCGTTCTTCAACGCAACGATTTGAGTTTCAATCCCCTCGCGGGGATTTTGGTTTTTTGAAGGTATACCTCAAATCCTGCTTGTCAAGGAACGCGGCTTGTTCTTGTTTCAATCCCCTCGCGGGGATTTTGGTTTTTTGAAGTCGTTGTTGATAGTATGCCGCCGTTTCTTCCCTAATTTGTTTCAATCCCCTCGCGGGGATTTTGGTTTTTTGAAGTGGAGGTGTGAGATGGACGCGATGATCCGGGGAAGCGTTGGTGTTTCAATCCCCTCGCGGGGATTTTGGTTTTTTGAAGAAGAAGATTAACTGGTATGTCAAAGTTCCTCGCTATATGGGGTTTCAATCCCCTCGCGGGGATTTTGGTTTTTTGAAGCGGTAAGACATTCACGCCCGCGACGTTTAGCGGCTCGGCAGCGGGTTTCAATCCCCTCGCGGGGATTTTGGTTTTTTGAAGCCGCGACCATGCACTAACCGCAACACCGCTGATCGTCGTGTTGGTTTCAATCCCCTCGCGGGGATTTTGGTTTTTTGAAGCGATAAAAAACGTCTGAATGACGACGGTTCCGGCGGCATTCGGTTTCAATCCCCTCGCGGGGATTTTGGTTTTTTGAAGGCGAAAAAATACTACCGTGTGCTCGTGTTGTGTCAATGTCCGCGTTTCAATCCCCTCGCGGGGATTTTGGTTTTTTGAAGATGTAAAACTTTTAACATCGAGCAGCGCAGGCATACACAGGTTTCAATCCCCTCGCGGGGATTTTGGTTTTTTGAAGGCGCAACTTAACCGGCGCGTTATCGAGCTGGGGTTGATCGTGAAGTTTCAATCCCCTCGCGGGGATTTTGGTTTTTTGAAGGTAATTGTACCGATGCTCGTATTTGCTCAAATGCAATTTTTGGTTTCAATCCCCTCGCGGGGATTTTGGTTTTTTGAAGTGAGATTTGCACAAAGACCAACGGTTCGCCGCCGATGACATGTTTCAATCCCCTCGCGGGGATTTTGGTTTTTTGAAGTGATAGTACAACCGGTGCTCGTTGTCAAGTCCCCGGCTCAGCGGTTTCAATCCCCTCGCGGGGATTTTGGTTTTTTGAAGGTTCGTGACGGGCTGGTGGGGAGCGATTGCTATGACATGATGTTTCAATCCCCTCGCGGGGATTTTGGTTTTTTGAAGTTTCTGCGACGCAACGAGCAGTATTTAACGCTTGTGTAAAGTGTTTCAATCCCCTCGCGGGGATTTTGGTTTTTTGAAGCCGAAAGTGCAAATGCGCTGGCGGATGCAAAACAATATTTAGCGTTTCAATCCCCTCGCGGGGATTTTGGTTTTTTGAAGATACTGCTCAGCATATGCTGAGCACTGCTCAGCATTCAGCAGGTTTCAATCCCCTCGCGGGGATTTTGGTTTTTTGAAGGAGATTTGAGGACAGGGTTGAAGCGGAGGCTTGGATGCGCGTTTCAATCCCCTCGCGGGGATTTTGGTTTTTTGAAGGGTGGAGATTTCATGGATATTACCCGATTACAAGGGGCTACTCGGTTTCAATCCCCTCGCGGGGATTTTGGTTTTTTGAAGTGCCGCGCGGGTGCTGTGGGGGGGCGACAGATAAACGGCTGGTTTCAATCCCCTCGCGGGGATTTTGGTTTTTTGAAGGCATAAGTGTGCATAGCTGATGTATCAGTTGTTGCTATGTTTCAATCCCCTCGCGGGGATTTTGGTTTTTTGAAGCCTGACCACCATCAAGCCGTCGGGCACACTCTCCCTCCTTGCGTTTCAATCCCCTCGCGGGGATTTTGGTTTTTTGAAGCGATCAATCTGGTACGTCCACCGTCCGACATACATGAGTATGTTTCAATCCCCTCGCGGGGATTTTGGTTTTTTGAAGACGCCCACCCCACGCGGCGGTGGAGCATCGACGCCTACACTAACCGTTTCAATCCCCTCGCGGGGATTTTGGTTTTTTGAAGAGAATGGTACGGGTTGGATCATCCGCTGCCGGATCATCGAGTTTCAATCCCCTCGCGGGGATTTTGGTTTTTTGAAGTGATCCAGCACGCGGCTCGCGAGGTCACGAGCCTGAATGGAGTTTCAATCCCCTCGCGGGGATTTTGGTTTTTTGAAGTGATTACAGCATTTTTGAGACCAGCGAAGGAACAATCATCATGTTTCAATCCCCTCGCGGGGATTTTGGTTTTTTGAAGCCGCAACCGACTGGCGATCTGAGCGAGGTGGAGCGCCTGCTGTTTCAATCCCCTCGCGGGGATTTTGGTTTTTTGAAGTAGAGGTCGCTATGATGGTTGGGTACAGGAACGGTGAGTTTCAATCCCCTCGCGGGGATTTTGGTTTTTTGAAGGATATGCTCAACCGCCTGCTGCGTCAACGCCGGCTCGGTTTCAATCCCCTCGCGGGGATTTTGGTTTTTTGAAGCTACACAATTAACGTCAGTGGTTGAGGTTCCGGTCAATTTGAGTTTCAATCCCCTCGCGGGGATTTTGGTTTTTTGAAGCCAAAGACGTTGGACGGCGTACATGGCGCCGACGGCTCGGTTTCAATCCCCTCGCGGGGATTTTGGTTTTTTGAAGTGATCAGCTCACTAGTGCTGAAATCGCAAAGATTCTGGAAAGTTTCAATCCCCTCGCGGGGATTTTGGTTTTTTGAAGCGGAGTACCACAGGCACGGCATAGGGTGATTATAATAGGGATGTTTCAATCCCCTCGCGGGGATTTTGGTTTTTTGAAGAAATCTTTCTGATACCAACGATACGAAAACGTGCGTTTGGGTTTCAATCCCCTCGCGGGGATTTTGGTTTTTTGAAGGGCAACGATTGATACTAGTATCAGCAGCGGGATTGAGCAGGTTTCAATCCCCTCGCGGGGATTTTGGTTTTTTGAAGTTGCGGAACCGCCATGCCATCGATCAAATAAGACAAGTTTCAATCCCCTCGCGGGGATTTTGGTTTTTTGAAGCGCTGACTATACCAATGCCGCGTTGGAAATGCGCTTATTGCGTTTCAATCCCCTCGCGGGGATTTTGGTTTTTTGAAGTCGCAACAAACCGCGCAACTAGCTGCGGACGCGGCATTTCTAGGTTTCAATCCCCTCGCGGGGATTTTGGTTTTTTGAAGCGAACGGGTGCGGACGGCAACAGTCGCGGTGGATGTCGTCGGTTTCAATCCCCTCGCGGGGATTTTGGTTTTTTGAAGTGGATTACTTAGGCGCATTACTGATTGTACTAATGGTAGGGTTTCAATCCCCTCGCGGGGATTTTGGTTTTTTGAAGCGAATGAGACCTGCCTGATGTCAGGTTGCAGGGCACTTGACCGTTTCAATCCCCTCGCGGGGATTTTGGTTTTTTGAAGTTGACGTAGACCTGTGCTTGCAGGGTGGCGCCACTGGCGCTGTGTTTCAATCCCCTCGCGGGGATTTTGGTTTTTTGAAGTGGTTCTGCGTAGCGGTGGGGCGTGTAACACCCGCCCAGTTTCAATCCCCTCGCGGGGATTTTGGTTTTTTGAAGCTGCCAACACGGGGTACCGATACAGATGGCCAAGCATAGTGGGTTTCAATCCCCTCGCGGGGATTTTGGTTTTTTGAAGCGAATTGGCGTGGCCGGAGCAGTCATCGCGTATCACAGCGCGTTTCAATCCCCTCGCGGGGATTTTGGTTTTTTGAAGGCCCGTTCCCAACCCGGAAGGCGGCGATCAGGGACGTGATCGCCGTTTCAATCCCCTCGCGGGGATTTTGGTTTTTTGAAGCCCTGTACTCTCCTTTGCGGATTTTCTCGAACTTCATTTGAGGTTTCAATCCCCTCGCGGGGATTTTGGTTTTTTGAAGAGATTTGGCGCGAAGATTGAAGGAACACAAGCATTTGTCGCCGTTTCAATCCCCTCGCGGGGATTTTGGTTTTTTGAAGACGTTGTACCGTACCGCGCGTCGTATTCATCTACCATCTTCAGTTTCAATCCCCTCGCGGGGATTTTGGTTTTTTGAAGTTCATCCAAACGTCGCGGGTGTAGTAGACCGTCTTCATAGAGTTTCAATCCCCTCGCGGGGATTTTGGTTTTTTGAAGCTATCGCCAACAGTCATTCAACCTTCAGCCGCCAGTTGAGTTTCAATCCCCTCGCGGGGATTTTGGTTTTTTGAAGGTGAAACCAACGCGAAAAACGCGACGAATGACGAAAAATCGAAGTTTCAATCCCCTCGCGGGGATTTTGGTTTTTTGAAGGCCGCTTCCTTTTGCAAGCTTTGAGTTCGAGACATACGAAGGTTTCAATCCCCTCGCGGGGATTTTGGTTTTTTGAAGCGAAAAGTGCGAGGCATTCGGCTGAAATAACGAAAAGGTGTTGTTTCAATCCCCTCGCGGGGATTTTGGTTTTTTGAAGCCGCACCGTATCGTTTTCTGCGCCCGAACGAACTAAAACAAGTTTCAATCCCCTCGCGGGGATTTTGGTTTTTTGAAGCCGCATTGAATTTTACATCGCAAAGATCATTCCTGCCAGGTTTCAATCCCCTCGCGGGGATTTTGGTTTTTTGAAGGTAGATAAGTGCGTGAAAATCTCGCAAAAAACCCCTTGACAAAGTTTCAATCCCCTCGCGGGGATTTTGGTTTTTTGAAGACGGAAACGGAGCTGTGGAGGTAGTACCTGTAGGAGACAAAGTTTCAATCCCCTCGCGGGGATTTTGGTTTTTTGAAGCTCAAATCTCCACCATTCGCCGGGGAGTTCGACCCACTCCCCGGTTTCAATCCCCTCGCGGGGATTTTGGTTTTTTGAAGCTACAACAAGCGCGACGTTATCATAACTGCGGATCATGACCGGTTTCAATCCCCTCGCGGGGATTTTGGTTTTTTGAAGACGGGTTTTGGTAATGATCGTCGGTAAAGGCGCATTTCGGGTTTCAATCCCCTCGCGGGGATTTTGGTTTTTTGAAGGCGATATTAGAGACGATTTCGCGGATTTTGTGAATTATCTGGTTTCAATCCCCTCGCGGGGATTTTGGTTTTTTGAAGCAGGTACATTGCCTTCAACTGTATCAGCTTTAGTTATGGAAGTTGTTTCAATCCCCTCGCGGGGATTTTGGTTTTTTGAAGGTACTTTTCAACAAAAGAAAGATCAAGCATGCAAGCCTCCAAGACGTTTCAATCCCCTCGCGGGGATTTTGGTTTTTTGAAGACAACGGGTTGCGATACTGTCTATATGATTGCAACAATGCTTCGTTTCAATCCCCTCGCGGGGATTTTGGTTTTTTGAAGCGTGTTATACGCCCATCCGTTCGGATTTGCCGGCTTTTCGCGTTTCAATCCCCTCGCGGGGATTTTGGTTTTTTGAAGGTATTTGGTTGACGACCTACTCTGGCCGACAACGCGAGAGCTGGGTTTCAATCCCCTCGCGGGGATTTTGGTTTTTTGAAGGGAAATCAAGGCATGTACGTTGAATATAAAGAGGTTGTGAGTTTCAATCCCCTCGCGGGGATTTTGGTTTTTTGAAGCCAAAGTCACATTATAGCGGTGCGTACGGGAGGCTATCTTGGTTTCAATCCCCTCGCGGGGATTTTGGTTTTTTGAAGAGATTGCATCCCCGCTGCCGCCACGCCGCCAGCTCATCCGGTTTCAATCCCCTCGCGGGGATTTTGGTTTTTTGAAGGCAGATTTTTATGGTTTTGTTGAGTACCTGTACGAATTGAAAGTTTCAATCCCCTCGCGGGGATTTTGGTTTTTTGAAGGCTAATCCGATACCCGATACTACACCTGTGTCACCAAATGTTGCGTTTCAATCCCCTCGCGGGGATTTTGGTTTTTTGAAGGTATTTCCCTCTAGTATTACCCTCTAATATTTCCCTCTTATTATTCGTTTCAATCCCCTCGCGGGGATTTTGGTTTTTTGAAGCGTCACATATCGGCTGATCGGCGTCATCATAATCTGTTCGGGTTTCAATCCCCTCGCGGGGATTTTGGTTTTTTGAAGAACGATTGCGCCACTTGCGATGACGCTTGGTTAGTTGACGGTTTCAATCCCCTCGCGGGGATTTTGGTTTTTTGAAGCAACCATCCGAGCTCCGTTCCGCGGAACTCGATCAGTTGGAGTTTCAATCCCCTCGCGGGGATTTTGGTTTTTTGAAGCCCGCACAACTCGTTGAACGTTACGGCTTCTTCAAACTCCGTTTCAATCCCCTCGCGGGGATTTTGGTTTTTTGAAGAGCGAGCCGGGCGCGATCTGGCAGAATCGCCGACGGTAGAGGTTTCAATCCCCTCGCGGGGATTTTGGTTTTTTGAAGGGGCGGCATGGCTTGGGTAATGAATCTGCGCGGAATGGCGTTTCAATCCCCTCGCGGGGATTTTGGTTTTTTGAAGCGGTTAGCAGGGGTAGGAGAGCAATCCGATGATGCATGACGTTTCAATCCCCTCGCGGGGATTTTGGTTTTTTGAAGGTACCACCCCGGCGACACGACGCTGACGCGCAAGACGTTGGGTTTCAATCCCCTCGCGGGGATTTTGGTTTTTTGAAGTCAAGCGTGGCCAACAGCTTGTCGGCCTCCTCATCTGTCAGTTTCAATCCCCTCGCGGGGATTTTGGTTTTTTGAAGAGGGCGGGCAACGAGCGTTGCGCGATCTCGATTTGTTCGTTTCAATCCCCTCGCGGGGATTTTGGTTTTTTGAAGCGAAACTGTCAAAACCAGCGGAGAGCCGCCGCTATGGTTGGTGTTTCAATCCCCTCGCGGGGATTTTGGTTTTTTGAAGTCATTGGAAAGAGAGGAATGGTCGAGGTTTTACGATCGCTATCAGGTTTCAATCCCCTCGCGGGGATTTTGGTTTTTTGAAGTGTCCATTGCGTTCGTCTCATCAGTATATCACGTACATGAATGTTTCAATCCCCTCGCGGGGATTTTGGTTTTTTGAAGGTAAGCGGGAGTGCCACCAGTAGCGCGACTGGCGATACCGGTTTCAATCCCCTCGCGGGGATTTTGGTTTTTTGAAGCGAGACGATGGTCTCGCGATGACAACTGGAGAGAGGAGGTTTCAATCCCCTCGCGGGGATTTTGGTTTTTTGAAGTTGGCGACGTGGCGCTACCGCCAGTCGCGACCGGCGGCGTCATGTTTCAATCCCCTCGCGGGGATTTTGGTTTTTTGAAGCCGACGCTGAGCGAACTTATATACGGCTGGGGAGTAGGGATCGAGTTTCAATCCCCTCGCGGGGATTTTGGTTTTTTGAAGTGTCATGGAGGGGAAATGATCAACGTGAATGTCACGAAACGTCTGGTTTCAATCCCCTCGCGGGGATTTTGGTTTTTTGAAGCTCATGAGCATGCGTATGGACACCGCGCAGTGCGCCATGCCGTTTCAATCCCCTCGCGGGGATTTTGGTTTTTTGAAGAAGGAGAAGAGATCAGTGAAAACAGAAAAACCAAAAGCCCGTTTCAATCCCCTCGCGGGGATTTTGGTTTTTTGAAGGTACGTTACAACCGGCGGCAGTTTCACCCTTGGGTTTCAATCCCCTCGCGGGGATTTTGGTTTTTTGAAGCGTGAGAGTATCAGCGTGATTGAAAGAATCACGCTGATCTACGACAGTTTCAATCCCCTCGCGGGGATTTTGGTTTTTTGAAGCACGCCGGAACAGTACGGCAAACTGCTTGCCCTCATTGAGGAGTTTCAATCCCCTCGCGGGGATTTTGGTTTTTTGAAGGCCGGAGTCGCCGGCGCCGGCTGAGTTAACGCCGGCGCCGACTCGTTTCAATCCCCTCGCGGGGATTTTGGTTTTTTGAAGGAAAAAGCTCCGCTGTTTATTCAGGTGCGTATTGAGTCTGGGTTTCAATCCCCTCGCGGGGATTTTGGTTTTTTGAAGCAATGGTGCTGGTAGATCGAGCACTTGATCCGCAACGAGCAAGTTTCAATCCCCTCGCGGGGATTTTGGTTTTTTGAAGGCCAAGTAGTTGCCGCGTGGTTGAAATCACGCGGCAATAAGACGTTTCAATCCCCTCGCGGGGATTTTGGTTTTTTGAAGAGCATCCGCAATTGCTCCAAAAAACGATCCTGTTTGCTTATGTTTCAATCCCCTCGCGGGGATTTTGGTTTTTTGAAGATAGCAATGTCCGTGTTATACGAACGCCAGGAAGAAGTAGCCCGTTTCAATCCCCTCGCGGGGATTTTGGTTTTTTGAAGCAGGTAGTTGCCGCATGGCTAAAAGCACGCGGCAACAAAACAACGTTTCAATCCCCTCGCGGGGATTTTGGTTTTTTGAAGATCAACGCTGCCGCTGCCGTCGCCATTTCCTCAAACGCGAGTTTCAATCCCCTCGCGGGGATTTTGGTTTTTTGAAGGGACCATCGGAATTATTCGCTAACAGAAAGGAGAAAACAGGGTTTCAATCCCCTCGCGGGGATTTTGGTTTTTTGAAGGCAAAGGCCGGGATGTTAGTTGTGACCGGAAATCATTGGGTTTCAATCCCCTCGCGGGGATTTTGGTTTTTTGAAGCCGCGTGGTTGCGATCACGCGGCAAAAAGTTTGACTCATTCAGTTTCAATCCCCTCGCGGGGATTTTGGTTTTTTGAAGCGAATGGGGTACGTCGAATTGGGATCGGCATAGCAATTACGGTTTCAATCCCCTCGCAGGGATTTTGGTTTTTTGAAGGCCTAACGCGAACGCAATGGAAAAAATTACGGAACTCCTATGAGTTTCAATCCCCTCGCGGGGATTTTGGTTTTTTGAAGCCATGTAGCATATGCACAGCACGGAGAGGAGGGTATTATCGTTTCAATCCCCTCGCGGGGATTTTGGTTTTTTGAAGGCAAAGAACAACTCGCACTCCGGCTCATATCGCAAACGACCGGGTTTCAATCCCCTCGCGGGGATTTTGGTTTTTTGAAGAAAAAGGAGGGAAAAATGGCCACAATTACTACAGTACTCAGTTTCAATCCCCTCGCGGGGATTTTGGTTTTTTGAAGAAAAAGGAGGGAAAAATGGCCACAATTACTACAGTACTCAGTTTCAATCCCCTCGCGGGGATTTTGGTTTTTTGAAGCTAGTTTGACAGAGTTGATCTATGGCTGGGGGGCCGGGATGGAGTTTCAATCCCCTCGCGGGGATTTTGGTTTTTTGAAGCCACCATGCGGAAAACCGCTTCCTAATGCGGAAAATCGGCTCGTTTCAATCCCCTCGCGGGGATTTTGGTTTTTTGAAGATCAGGTAGTTGCCGCATGGCTCCGGTCACGCGGCAATAAGTTTCAATCCCCTCGCGGGGATTTTGGTTTTTTGAAGTGATCGAAAAGATCACGCTAGCATACGATAGGAAGTTTCAATCCCCTCGCGGGGATTTTGGTTTTTTGAAGAAAAGTGCTAAAAAGAACACGAACATCGTATGCGCTATATGGAGGTTTCAATCCCCTCGCGGGGATTTTGGTTTTTTGAAGGTACGTTCACCTTGTTATTGCGCACCCGCCGTATTATCGTATGTTTCAATCCCCTCGCGGGGATTTTGGTTTTTTGAAGGGAGTGGAAATTGCAAACAAACAAGAGAATTCTCACTACGGAACAAGTTTCAATCCCCTCGCGGGGATTTTGGTTTTTTGAAGCTGCCACGATGACCGCACTTCAAGGCAGCCTTCTTTAAGTATGTTTCAATCCCCTCGCGGGGATTTTGGTTTTTTGAAGCTACCAAAAACATCAAACCAAGTAGACCGTTTCATCGGTTTCAATCCCCTCGCGGGGATTTTGGTTTTTTGAAGCTAAGGAGTACGTCATGAGTGAGAACGCTTTATCAGCTCAGTTTCAATCCCCTCGCGGGGATTTTGGTTTTTTGAAGCTAAAGGGGCTGTACAAGCTGGCCGATTGGCCAGCTAAAAGAGATGTTTCAATCCCCTCGCGGGGATTTTGGTTTTTTGAAGACGCAGGCTATACGTCGTGTACGCATAGCGCAGTTCGGTCGGGTTTCAATCCCCTCGCGGGGATTTTGGTTTTTTGAAGTTCGTATTGCGCCCGTGTTAGCACTTTTTTCTCTGTTTGTTTCAATCCCCTCGCGGGGATTTTGGTTTTTTGAAGTCAGATTGTTGCCGCGTGGTTGCGATCACGCGGTAACAAGTTTCAATCCCCTCGCGGGGATTTTGGTTTTTTGAAGCTGCCATTTCCTCCTTTTTTCGTGTACACATACCCATATGTTTCAATCCCCTCGCGGGGATTTTGGTTTTTTGAAGGTAGTGAGTCGGTTTGTAGCGAGAATAAGGCAAGTACTAGTGTTTCAATCCCCTCGCGGGGATTTTGGTTTTTTGAAGAGGTAGTTGCCGCATGGCTACAAAGCACGCGGCAACAAATTTGAGTTTCAATCCCCTCGCGGGGATTTTGGTTTTTTGAAGTGACACCGGCAACGGTGTTGACGTTGCGGTTAATACGGAGGTTTCAATCCCCTCGCGGGGATTTTGGTTTTTTGAAGGCGAACACGCCCAGACCACCCGTGCTACCGACAACCCATTCAGTTTCAATCCCCTCGCGGGGATTTTGGTTTTTTGAAGTTAACAAAATCCCCCGCCGCAAGATTTTGACCAGCCGTTACGTTTCAATCCCCTCGCGGGGATTTTGGTTTTTTGAAGTGATCTCCTCAAACAGCGGCTGACACAAGAAGGTCAGCCGGTTTCAATCCCCTCGCGGGGATTTTGGTTTTTTGAAGAGATGGATCGCTACAAAACGGATGTCAAAGGGTTATACAAGTTTCAATCCCCTCGCGGGGATTTTGGTTTTTTGAAGCTGCCGCTCTATGAGTCGGCAGAAGAGTTCCGAAAAACGACCGTTTCAATCCCCTCGCGGGGATTTTGGTTTTTTGAAGATTCCGGTCGCCGATTCCCTCTGGGAGTCGGCGACCAAGCAATGGGTTTCAATCCCCTCGCGGGGATTTTGGTTTTTTGAAGGCGGTAGCCGGCCCCGACTCCGGGGCCGGAGTGGCGGTAGCGTTTCAATCCCCTCGCGGGGATTTTGGTTTTTTGAAGGGAAACGACGACGCCGTCCAGTTCGCCTGGGGAGGGGTTTCAATCCCCTCGCGGGGATTTTGGTTTTTTGAAGCGCGTTTGACACGCGGCCAGAAGAAAAAGTTGGTGAACTCCTGTTTCAATCCCCTCGCGGGGATTTTGGTTTTTTGAAGGCACTACACGCGCATGCGCATGCGCGTGTTGCCGATCCAGTATGTTTCAATCCCCTCGCGGGGATTTTGGTTTTTTGAAGGGGCAACAAAGACGGATCGTTTAACCAATACGCTTACTTGTTGTTTCAATCCCCTCGCGGGGATTTTGGTTTTTTGAAGTTTTATTAAACTGTTCCTGCGTGAGCACCTTTGCACTTGTTTGGTTTCAATCCCCTCGCGGGGATTTTGGTTTTTTGAAGGCCGACTCCGGGGCCGGCTGAGTTGATTCCGGCGCCGGGTTTCAATCCCCTCGCGGGGATTTTGGTTTTTTGAAGCGATATAACACCTAGCGCAGGAAGAAAAAACTGCGCCTCCACGGGGTTTCAATCCCCTCGCGGGGATTTTGGTTTTTTGAAGAGGAGGGAAGTATGAGCGTTTGGGTAAGTGGTTTGGTTGAGTTTCAATCCCCTCGCGGGGATTTTGGTTTTTTGAAGTGTATACGATATTCTGTATGCGAGCTGGTCTTGATAAGTGGGGTTTCAATCCCCTCGCGGGGATTTTGGTTTTTTGAAGAATATCAGCACTGACCGTATGTGGATCGCGAATGCCTCTGAGTTTCAATCCCCTCGCGGGGATTTTGGTTTTTTGAAGAAACAGGTTTATGTCGGCAACACTAGGGATATGATTAAGTTTCAATCCCCTCGCGGGGATTTTGGTTTTTTGAAGACTTATCAACAAGCGAAGTAATAGCTCGCGTTGTACTCACGTTTCAATCCCCTCGCGGGGATTTTGGTTTTTTGAAGCCAGGAGGGGGTTTTGGCCCAGTTGTGTGGTCGCCTTTGACAGGGTTTCAATCCCCTCGCGGGGATTTTGGTTTTTTGAAGATAGGTTGTCGCCCATACAGTTGTCGAAATGCCCAGTGATACAGGTTTCAATCCCCTCGCGGGGATTTTGGTTTTTTGAAGGCACGCGGCAATAAGGCCGACTCGTTTAATCAGTACGCCTACCTGTTTCAATCCCCTCGCGGGGATTTTGGTTTTTTGAAGGCTAATAGTTGACGACGAACACGTCATTACGTTGTCGTAAGTTTCAATCCCCTCGCGGGGATTTTGGTTTTTTGAAGTATACGCCATGGCGGGATATGGTCGACCAATTGTACCCGCGTTTAAGTTTCAATCCCCTCGCGGGGATTTTGGTTTTTTGAAGAAACGCCAATGTGGTCGAAAAAATCACATTGACGTATGTTTCAATCCCCTCGCGGGGATTTTGGTTTTTTGAAGGCAGGCAAAGATTCGTATGTGATGTATCGCGTATGGCAGCCGTTTCAATCCCCTCGCGGGGATTTTGGTTTTTTGAAGGTCAAGTCGTAGCCGCGTGGTTAAAGTCACGCGGCAACAAATTTGGTTTCAATCCCCTCGCGGGGATTTTGGTTTTTTGAAGGAATGTCAGACTATCCGCCGCCGCAACAAGGGTTTTTGGCAAGTTTCAATCCCCTCGCGGGGATTTTGGTTTTTTGAAGCCTCTACACGCGCATGCGCATGCGCGTGCTGCCGGCCCGGTTTCAATCCCCTCGCGGGGATTTTGGTTTTTTGAAGGCCGGTCAACAATACGCCGGCGCCGGAATCGGCGCCGGCTACGTTTCAATCCCCTCGCGGGGATTTTGGTTTTTTGAAGACTGTTGAATGGCCTCTTCGGCCCAGCTTGGCGGGGAGTGTTTCAATCCCCTCGCGGGGATTTTGGTTTTTTGAAGAAGTTATTTTGGAGTATCAGCGGGCTAATGGAATTCCCATTGAGTGTTTCAATCCCCTCGCGGGGATTTTGGTTTTTTGAAGAACGGTCAAGGGCGCCCTGGAGGAGGGCGCCCTGGTAAATCTGTTTCAATCCCCTCGCGGGGATTTTGGTTTTTTGAAGTTGCTGATCCGAATTTTGAGGAGTTGGTGGTAGCGATCCAAAAGTTTCAATCCCCTCGCGGGGATTTTGGTTTTTTGAAGCGGCAACTTAATCATGTCTTTAGTGTTGCCGATAAAGATTGACGTTTCAATCCCCTCGCGGGGATTTTGGTTTTTTGAAGACGTGAATTCGCCATTCCGGTTCTTTTTGCTCCGGAGCGACGTTAGTTTCAATCCCCTCGCGGGGATTTTGGTTTTTTGAAGGAAGCAGAAAAGCTGTACGCGCCGCGAGTACGTTTGTGGAAGTTTCAATCCCCTCGCGGGGATTTTGGTTTTTTGAAGGGAGAGCGTTAGCGTGATCGAAAAGATCACGCTAACATATGAGTTTCAATCCCCTCGCGGGGATTTTGGTTTTTTGAAGGCGTTAGCCGGCACCGATTCCGGGGCCGGCTGAATTGACGTTTCAATCCCCTCGCGGGGATTTTGGTTTTTTGAAGCGTATACGAGTTCACCGGAGAGGAGATCGGTTTTCTAAAGGTTTCAATCCCCTCGCGGGGATTTTGGTTTTTTGAAGCGATATGGCGCGCGCCTTGGGCGGTATGGGTTTGACCAGGTTTCAATCCCCTCGCGGGGATTTTGGTTTTTTGAAGCGAGCGCGAAACGACCCTGGCGATGCTTCGCTCCTCTGGGTTTCAATCCCCTCGCGGGGATTTTGGTTTTTTGAAGGTAACATTTGTGGAGACTGGTCAGTGGTAACCATCGACGTGTGGTTTCAATCCCCTCGCGGGGATTTTGGTTTTTTGAAGTCGATCTCGTCGCCGGCGCGAGCAGCCTGCTCGATCAGTGTGTTTCAATCCCCTCGCGGGGATTTTGGTTTTTTGAAGCCCATTCCGTCGCTCCCGTTTCGTCTCGAAGCCAACGTAAGTTTCAATCCCCTCGCGGGGATTTTGGTTTTTTGAAGCGGCGATTGTGGCTGTTTGCAGCACTCGGACGCGCTGGTCGGTTTCAATCCCCTCGCGGGGATTTTGGTTTTTTGAAGCCACACGGTTTCCGGCGTCGTGGAAGGCAATGCTGGTATAGGTTTCAATCCCCTCGCGGGGATTTTGGTTTTTTGAAGATACGTATCGAGCGTGTGAGCAACCACGCTGAGCGAGCTGGTTTCAATCCCCTCGCGGGGATTTTGGTTTTTTGAAGTTTGATGTCTTCACACATAGATAGATACGTGCACGTGATACCAGTTTCAATCCCCTCGCGGGGATTTTGGTTTTTTGAAGGGGGAGGAGACGCGAAGAGCGCGCCTGCGGCTTCACTTTTCGTGGGTTTCAATCCCCTCGCGGGGATTTTGGTTTTTTGAAGTTCTATGAATCGCATTTCTGTTCAGGTGGAGCCAATCCCCGGCACGTTTCAATCCCCTCGCGGGGATTTTGGTTTTTTGAAGTGCACACTGACTGGGTTAAGTATAGCGACGATATGTACTATCGGTTTCAATCCCCTCGCGGGGATTTTGGTTTTTTGAAGCTATGCACACTGACTGGGTCAAGTACAGCGACGATGTGTACGTTTCAATCCCCTCGCGGGGATTTTGGTTTTTTGAAGTCGTGCGGGTGGAGGAAGGCAGCGAGCAGGATGAAATTTGCTGCGTTTCAATCCCCTCGCGGGGATTTTGGTTTTTTGAAGGCTACTCCACGCCGACGCTGCACTCGTCTGCTCAAACATATCAAGTTTCAATCCCCTCGCGGGGATTTTGGTTTTTTGAAGGAACAAATGACGTACCGAGTTGCCACAACATACGCCCGTTTCAATCCCCTCGCGGGGATTTTGGTTTTTTGAAGCCGTCTTCGCGCTGTGCCCCTTGCCGATGCACGTGCCCAAACAATGTTTCAATCCCCTCGCGGGGATTTTGGTTTTTTGAAGGGGAGTGGGTCGAACTCCCTGGCGAGTGGTGGAGATTTGAGGGTTTCAATCCCCTCGCGGGGATTTTGGTTTTTTGAAGCTTTTACCACAAGTTCAAATGTGACCTATGAGGGGTGTTTCAATCCCCTCGCGGGGATTTTGGTTTTTTGAAGGAAGAGGACAATGACGGGATTGAGATCTCGTTCCCGAATGTCGCGTTTCAATCCCCTCGCGGGGATTTTGGTTTTTTGAAGGCCAATCATCGGGTCGCCGTCTGCGTACCCAACATTCAGTTTCAATCCCCTCGCGGGGATTTTGGTTTTTTGAAGCTGTTGGCATTGAGCTAACTGATCAGTGTCTCGTCTATCGGGTTTCAATCCCCTCGCGGGGATTTTGGTTTTTTGAAGGCATACAATCGGGATTAGCGCGTTCTGATGCGGTAAAATGCTTCGTTTCAATCCCCTCGCGGGGATTTTGGTTTTTTGAAGGCACAGCGCGCATCGGTGTTATCTGCGCGCTATCCGGTTCCGTTTCAATCCCCTCGCGGGGATTTTGGTTTTTTGAAGATTTTTGTCAATTCCGGTCGAGAGCCAATGCACGTTTCGCAGTTTCAATCCCCTCGCGGGGATTTTGGTTTTTTGAAGACGCAAATATACAACAAAGTTCCGAAGGCGCAACGGATCGCGGTTTCAATCCCCTCGCGGGGATTTTGGTTTTTTGAAGCTGTTCGCCACGCACGGCATACCACGCGCCGACGGGTAGCCACGTTTCAATCCCCTCGCGGGGATTTTGGTTTTTTGAAGCCGCTGTTTTTTGCCACCCCGTCGCTGTGGTTAGCTTCTGTTGGTTTCAATCCCCTCGCGGGGATTTTGGTTTTTTGAAGCCAATGTTATAGTCGTCCAGTCGGTTTTGGCCCGTAATGTACCCGTTTCAATCCCCTCGCGGGGATTTTGGTTTTTTGAAGAGGAGACAACGATGCGCGTAACAATTTGGGAGGGACGGAGGGTTTCAATCCCCTCGCGGGGATTTTGGTTTTTTGAAGTTACTGTGTCTCTACTATACCACACTAGTCGCGGTTTGTCAGTTTCAATCCCCTCGCGGGGATTTTGGTTTTTTGAAGGCAGTAATACTATCGTGTTTCTTCGCGACCGCTTTATTATCCCGTTTCAATCCCCTCGCGGGGATTTTGGTTTTTTGAAGTGAAAAAAAGCGGGGGCGCAACGTGGTGAATAATGAAAGTTTCAATCCCCTCGCGGGGATTTTGGTTTTTTGAAGTTCCAATGAAGTTCGTGTGGTATGTCCATCGTCCGACGTACGTTTCAATCCCCTCGCGGGGATTTTGGTTTTTTGAAGGGTATTCGCGGATGCGCGTTGTTCCTACTCGCTGCTGGTGTTTCAATCCCCTCGCGGGGATTTTGGTTTTTTGAAGGGCTCCATGTACGCCGTCCAGCGACGAACAGCGTCGTATTCAGTTTCAATCCCCTCGCGGGGATTTTGGTTTTTTGAAGCTCAAGCGGCGCCGGCTGCGGCCAACTTGTGAGATCGTAAGTTTCAATCCCCTCGCGGGGATTTTGGTTTTTTGAAGTGAACTTGTACGGCGATTTTAGGACCGAAATTAACGCCATTGAGTTTCAATCCCCTCGCGGGGATTTTGGTTTTTTGAAGCAAGAAGATTTTTACCAATATCGGCAACCGCTTGCTCTATGTTTCAATCCCCTCGCGGGGATTTTGGTTTTTTGAAGATAAATATGTCAGTTCGCCGGAGAACATCTCAGAAATTGTTGGTTTCAATCCCCTCGCGGGGATTTTGGTTTTTTGAAGTCCATGTATCGGCTGCCGCCTGGTCGTCAACAATTTCTGAGGTTTCAATCCCCTCGCGGGGATTTTGGTTTTTTGAAGGGATTTCCCTTACCCGTTCATTCGTTTGATACGATGTTGGCCGGTTTCAATCCCCTCGCGGGGATTTTGGTTTTTTGAAGCCGAGCCGGATGAAGTTCGTCTGAAGATCGCCGTTAAAGCGAGTTTCAATCCCCTCGCGGGGATTTTGGTTTTTTGAAGTCGGGCGGAGTGGTTCGGTTCCCAATACTGCTCGCTGTTCGTTTCAATCCCCTCGCGGGGATTTTGGTTTTTTGAAGGCTTTACACGGCCAAAAGATGTGCAATAATCAGTATTACACAGGTTTCAATCCCCTCGCGGGGATTTTGGTTTTTTGAAGGAAATGTATGTAACGTTCGTTGGGCTAACCGAGACAAATTAGTTTCAATCCCCTCGCGGGGATTTTGGTTTTTTGAAGCCCAAATTGTTGCAATACCGGCCACAATTGCCCGTAGTTCCAGGTTTCAATCCCCTCGCGGGGATTTTGGTTTTTTGAAGTTCGTTGATCGATCCTTGCCCACTTTTAATCTGTTCTAGTTTCAATCCCCTCGCGGGGATTTTGGTTTTTTGAAGTGCAGTGCGGAAATATGGCCGTATCGGGGAAGAATTGTTCGGTTTCAATCCCCTCGCGGGGATTTTGGTTTTTTGAAGGCTTGACGGTGAAAATGCGTGGGATGACATCGCACGGTTATGTGTTTCAATCCCCTCGCGGGGATTTTGGTTTTTTGAAGTGTTCATTTTGTACCTCCTTGTTTTGCTTGCTTACCTTCAACCTAGTTTCAATCCCCTCGCGGGGATTTTGGTTTTTTGAAGGTGTATCTAGTGTGTGACGGCGATCATCTCACGATTACGTTTCAATCCCCTCGCGGGGATTTTGGTTTTTTGAAGGCGGGTTCTTCGATGGTCGATGGTGTCTGTTGAAAAACCATACAGGTTTCAATCCCCTCGCGGGGATTTTGGTTTTTTGAAGTTACGTAATAAAATAACGTAATAAGATAATTCGTAGTATTGTGTTTCAATCCCCTCGCGGGGATTTTGGTTTTTTGAAGACCGGAAATGCAACGGGAAGTAATTTTTCTCTCTCGTCTTGTTTCAATCCCCTCGCGGGGATTTTGGTTTTTTGAAGCCACGAGCGGCGTTCGTCGTTCAGTACTTTTGAGAGTTTGTCAGTTTCAATCCCCTCGCGGGGATTTTGGTTTTTTGAAGCCGCCGATACCGTTGATGAGGCATGCGAATACGTTGATTTTTGGGTTTCAATCCCCTCGCGGGGATTTTGGTTTTTTGAAGGCACAGCGTGTAGCGCAGCAACGGCACGGCTACCAAGATATGTTTCAATCCCCTCGCGGGGATTTTGGTTTTTTGAAGCGACACCGGCGAGCGGTTGCTGACCGTTTTTCGCGCCGGGTTTCAATCCCCTCGCGGGGATTTTGGTTTTTTGAAGATATAGGCGTTAAAGCCGCTCTGTGATAACGTTGCAGAGTAGGTTTCAATCCCCTCGCGGGGATTTTGGTTTTTTGAAGGCAGAAAGAAAACGATATGTAATTGTTTCAATCCCCTCGGTTTCAATCCCCTCGCGGGGATTTTGGTTTTTTGAAGCGTTGAAAAATCCGTCTTAAGGCGGATAACCCCGTCAGTTTCAATCCCCTCGCGGGGATTTTGGTTTTTTGAAGCTTTGATCTGTATGACCGCTGGTCAAAATATCAGAAGCGGGTTAGTTTCAATCCCCTCGCGGGGATTTTGGTTTTTTGAAGCGTCATTGCAGGATTTGCTCAAAACATCACAATTATTGTCCGTTGTTTCAATCCCCTCGCGGGGATTTTGGTTTTTTGAAGAGCGATACTACACCTGTGTCACCAAATGTTGCGCCGGTAGGTTTCAATCCCCTCGCGGGGATTTTGGTTTTTTGAAGTGGTTGATACTCCGGCACGGCATACACTCGTAGTCCCTCGGGTTTCAATCCCCTCGCGGGGATTTTGGTTTTTTGAAGCCATCGAACTGGAAGGGCTACAAGGCGTTGGGATCGAGATGTTTCAATCCCCTCGCGGGGATTTTGGTTTTTTGAAGCGGACACCAATACGACGAATGGTAACACGGTTCCACGGTTCGGGGTTTCAATCCCCTCGCGGGGATTTTGGTTTTTTGAAGCGCAACTGTCCGAGTGATCCCGATCGTCGGGTGGGTGAAGGTTTCAATCCCCTCGCGGGGATTTTGGTTTTTTGAAGCCGCTTTGATTTCGACAGCCGGCGCGGTGATTGCCGCATGTTTCAATCCCCTCGCGGGGATTTTGGTTTTTTGAAGCTTGATAAATCTGCTGTTCGATGAACGGTACCATGTCAGTTTCAATCCCCTCGCGGGGATTTTGGTTTTTTGAAGGTAGCGAGCCAGCGCACGAGCGCCGACAATTTTGCCCTGGTCGTTTCAATCCCCTCGCGGGGATTTTGGTTTTTTGAAGATGTGCCGTCGGGATTGCGACTCAGCCGCAATCCCGACCTTTCGGGTTTCAATCCCCTCGCGGGGATTTTGGTTTTTTGAAGTGGGTCGAACTCCCTGGCGAGTGGTGGAGATTTGAGGACAGGTTTCAATCCCCTCGCGGGGATTTTGGTTTTTTGAAGGTCGAGCGAGAAGTGTTCGACAGCTATGATGTCGCTAATGAGTTTCAATCCCCTCGCGGGGATTTTGGTTTTTTGAAGGCACAAACCGCATTATGCGCGTCGCTCATCGTTTCGCGATGGGTTTCAATCCCCTCGCGGGGATTTTGGTTTTTTGAAGGAGCGCTGTTTGAAACCAACCCAGCTCGCGCCGTTTTACATGTTTCAATCCCCTCGCGGGGATTTTGGTTTTTTGAAGTTCCCATAATAACCAGCCGTTGCGGTGGTCACGGGCCACACCAAGTTTCAATCCCCTCGCGGGGATTTTGGTTTTTTGAAGGTGTTTTAGACGTGTGGATACAACCCATTCAGCCACCGTTTACGTTTCAATCCCCTCGCGGGGATTTTGGTTTTTTGAAGCGCAGGCAGTTGTTCAAGCCAAAACAATGTTGGTGCGCCAAGTTTCAATCCCCTCGCGGGGATTTTGGTTTTTTGAAGGCGTACTTACCCTCCACAACGGAAAACAAAGCGTATTGAATATGTTTCAATCCCCTCGCGGGGATTTTGGTTTTTTGAAGGTCGGCATGCCACCTGCGTACCGCAAGCCTATAAATTCACGGTTTCAATCCCCTCGCGGGGATTTTGGTTTTTTGAAGTGAGACGCGCGGGCAACCTTACTATGCCGA
>Ga0101943_1000562_pt1 | contig 55200 bp, 41 predicted proteins | sample DewCreD2012metaG_5_FD_75244 | JGI IMG/M metagenome (GOLD analysis project Ga0101943, IMG submission 75244) | Hot spring sediment bacterial and archeal communities from British Columbia, Canada, to study Microbial Dark Matter (Phase II) - Dewar... ... | reverse complement strand
CTGTCGGACTAGACTGCCCTCCCGCCGCCTGCCGCCCCGAATGAAGCCTGCATAGCCCCTCCCCCCTCCGCCATTCACTTCCACACCAACACCTTGCCATCCTCTCCCCCCGACACCACCACCCGACCATCCCTACTCACCGCTACACCAATCACCCCACCCTTGTGCCCCTCCAGCCGATGCCGCAACTGACCACTCCCCCCATCCCACACACACACCACACCATCATCACCCCCCGACACCACCACCCGACCATCCCCACTCACCGCCACACCCTCCACCCCACCCTTGTGCCCCTCCAGGGTGTGAACCAACCGGCCTTGAAAAACCGCCGATGAGGTGGGAACAGAAACGCCCAGACCCGATGAAGCCAACGCCGGAGATGGAGAACTCCCCCCAGAACTACTGCCCACCGCTGAACTTGCTGCTGCACTCGCACTCGACATAGAAACTGCCGCCGCAGGCGCAGCGGGAACCGCCATGCTCGTCTCAGCCCTCCCCCCCGACTCCAACACCTCACGCAACTGCCGCCACAACTCCCGACCCCCCGCTGGACGCTCTCCCGCCTCATCCTCCCAACTCCGCTCCAAAATATCAATGATCCCAGTCGGCAACTGACACTGCTCTACCTCCCGCTGCAACCGCCGCCGCGTCGGCCGCTCCGCCGCCGCGTCCCCACACACCATCTGCCAACCGATCACCCCCAAACTGTACACATCATCCCGCGGGTCCGCCCTCTCCCCCCGCCGCTGTTGCGGCGACGCATACAACGGCGTGTACGCCCCCCGCAGCATACTGCACTGCGTCACCCACCGACTCTGCACCCGCGTCTGCTCCACCGCATGCTCCGCCGCCAACTGACTGATCCCAAAATCCGTCACCCGCAACACCACCCCCTTGGCAGTGCGACGCAACAGAATGTTCGCCGGCTTCAAATCCCGATGCACCAACGGCGGCTCCAACGCGTGAAACTCACCCACCACCGCCGCCAGACCCACCAAATACTCCATCGCCTGCCGACCCCGCTGCGGCGGCTCCCAACCCGCCATCTCCCGCATCAAACCCGCCAAATCCCCACCCTCCACATACTCATACGCTAGCCACGGCGTCTCCCCCTCCAGATACGCATCCAGCAACCACACAATCCCGTGCCGATCCACCGGAAAACGATCCTTCATCCCCATCACCCGCCGCACCACCTCCCCCTCATACCGCAACAGACGCTCCTGATACCGCGGGTCCAAACAAAACTTGAACGCCCGCTGCTCTCCCAAAAATGTATGCCGCCCCAGCCACACCTCCCCAAAACCGCCCACCCCCAACGGCTGCACCAACTCCCACTGCAACGCACCCGGCACGCGTTGACCGATCTCAAACAGCGGCGGCCGGGGGGGCAGAAGCTGGAGGAAGTTTTCGGGTCGGGTCAGGTCGAGCTGGGGGGGCACGCTGCGGCCGTGGGGATCGTCCGGGCGGCGGAAGGTCTGCCGGGCGGCCAGGGGGACCATCGTCAGGTACAGTTCCAGTTGCTTCTGCTGTTGGGGTGGGGTGCCGGGAGGCACGACTTCTGCCGCGATCTGCTGGGCTTGCTGGCGGATTTCAGCCATTTCGGCCCGGACCAGGGCTTCCATGTCTTCCCGGAATTGTTCCAGCTTCCGGCGGCGGCGGTAGCGTTCCAGGGCGTCTTCAGCGATTTCGTAGAGGAATCCGCCGACGAAGGGGATGGCTGAGGCAGCCAGGGCGGCCAAGCCTTTGTGTCCCACCGCTTCGCCAACGCATCGCAGGATGGTGAAGAACATGGGGGCGATGACCTCCGCCGAACAAACCACTTCTATCCCCGTTATTCGCTCAACCTTCCATCATATCACACCCAATCCGGGGAACAAACGACGGTAGAGGGTAGGAGGGCAAACGACAGGGAGACAGGAGGGCCAGGGCCGGCCCCCTTCCGCTTCGTGGCATCCGTCGGGAGAGCAGGTCCCAGAGCCTTCAGGGGGCGTGTTTTACAGCTTCCACGTGTCCGGGTTGTCGGTCTTGCTCCGGCGCATGGAGGGTTCCCGCCGCGGCATCGGGGTTTCCTCCTCCGCCAGGGAGAACGGTTCCGTCTCCGGATCGGCGAGTTGCTCCGCCGCCATTTCCTGCGCTGCGGTTCCTCGGTCATCGCCATCCCGGCCCCCGCCGCCGCTCCGCCCCCGCAGGACCAGCTTGAGCGCCACTTCGGGGAAGGGGAAATGGTCCCGCAGGACCCGGCTCAGGTAGCGGAGATAGACGGCGTCGAACAGCTCCGGCCCGTTGGTGAACAGGACAATGGTCGGCGGATGGACGGCGACCTGCGTGGCATAGTAGAGCTTGGGCACACGGTTGTGCCGCAGGGGCGGGCTGTAGGCTTCCAGCGCCTGCCGCAGGACGCGGTTGAGGTCCCCGGTATTGACGCGCACACCGGCCTGCTTGTGCAGCTCCGCCGCCAAATGCACCACCCGCAGCACATTCCGCCCGCTCTTGGCACTGATAAAAGCGATCGGCACATGCTCCAGCATGGGAAACACCCGCCGCAGATACTCCCCCATCGCCTCCGTCGTCACCCGATCCTTCACCAAATCCCACTTGTTGACCACGAAGATCGCCGGCTTGTGTTCCCGCACGATGTAATCCGCCAGTTGTTTGTCCACCCGTCCGATGCGCAACTGAGCGTCGAGAAAATGGAGGACGACATCAGCCCGCCGGATGGCTCGTTCTGCCCGGTGCAAGCTGTAAAACTCGATGCTATCGGCCAGGGAGGACCGCTTGCGCACCCCGGCGGTGTCGATGACCAGATAGACCCGGCCATCTCGTTCGATGCGCACGTCGATGCTGTCCCGCGTGGTCCCCGGCACTTCCGAGACGATGACCCGCTCCGCCCCAGCCAGGCTGTTGATGAAGGTGCTTTTCCCCGCGTTGCGCCGGCCGACAACGGCCAATTTCAAGGCGGCTTCCGGCGGAGCCGTTACTTCCGCTGCCGGCAGCCGGCTCAAGATCGCCTCCAGTAATTCCTCCTTCCCCCGCTTTTGCTCCGCGGACACAGGGAGCGGTGCCCCGAAGCCGAGTTTGTAAAAATCCCCGACGGCGCAGGCCAGCACCTCGGTGTCCGCCTTGTTCGCCGCCAGGATCACCGGCTTGCCCCAGCGGCGCAGCCGCTCCGCCACCTCCTCATCGAGACCCACCAGGCCGCTACGCACATCCACGACGAACACCACGACCGCCGCCGAGGCCAGGGCGTATTCGATCTGCCGCTCCACCGCCGTGCTCAAATCGGCCCGATCGACGACCCCCACGCCGCCGGTATCGACCAACTCGAAGTACCGGCCCGCATACTCCACCGTGGCGGAGACACGATCCCGCGTCACTCCCGGCGTCGGGTCCACAATGCTGATCCGCCGCCCCACCAGCCAGTTGAACAGCGACGACTTGCCCACATTGGGCCGTCCTACGATCGCCACCACCGGCAGGCCGCTGCCTTCTCTCCTCGCGCCAGCCATCCTCACTCTCACTTATTGCCTCTGGGGGATACACGCCCGCACTTGGACACACGCCTGTCCCCTGTCTATCATCCTATAGAGCTGCTCGGAGAGCTGCGCGCGTCCCTGGAGCGGCCAGCCTTCTCCCGCTGCTCTCCGCGTTCCGCCGAACTGTCCGCCCGCTCCCGCAATGCTGGTCTCATCGGCTATCCTCTGCTGCCTCTGCTCTCCCTGCGGAGATCGTATCATGCGGAACCTTGTCCCTGCCCTGGTGCTCCTGATCCTGCTCCCCGCCGCTTCCGCCCAAGAGGAACGTTACGAACTGGGGCGGCGCCTACGGCAAATGGAGGCAGCCTGGGAACAGCAGGAGGACGAGACCGCCCGGCAGCGCGCTCTGGAGCATCTCCGCCCCGTCACCCGGCAGTTCTTTGCGTTCCGCCTCGCCGAGGCCGCCCGCTCCCTGGATCACGCCACTTTCGCTTTGCAATCGCCACGGGAACCCAGCGCCGCCCGACAATGGGCCGCCGCTTTGCAAATCACACCCCAGAAGCGGCTCCTGGATGACCAGCAGACCGAATTGGTCGTCACGGTGCAGCCATTTTACCGGCCGGCGGTTCCCCTGCCGCGAGGCGCCCGCCTGCGCCTCTGGTTCATCGAAAAAGAGGTGGTCTCGGTCCCGCTCGACTCCTGGCCCCTGACGGTCCGCGTTCCCCTGCCCCCCCTCGGCGAACACGACGGCTTGGACCGCCGCCTCTACGTCCTTTTGGATGCCCAGGACAACCTCCAGCCGGTGCGCATCGGCATCTCCCAGGTCGCCCGCCTGTCATCGCGCCTGGAGAGGTTGACACAGGCCCTCCAGGACCGACCCGAAGCCCTGGCCATCGAGACGGCCACTCTCCGCGCCCGGCTGGCTGCCTTCCGCGCCGCCTTGCGGGGCGAAGCCCCCATCACTGACTTCCCCTACGCCGAATGGCTGCGCAACGCCGAACTCATGGCCGCCCATAAGCCCTTCTTCACCTGCGAGCGGCACGGCCAGTATTGGCTGTCCATTCCGACCGGCGCCGAGGGTGCCACCCCCTGCCGCCTCTTTGTGCCCAAAGGGCTGCACCCGGAGCGTCCCGTGCCGCTGGTCATTGCGTTACACGGAGCCGGTGTGGATGAGAACATGTTTTTTGACAGTTACGGCGCGGGTCAGATCGTCCGGGAATGCCACAGCCGCGGCTGGCTGCTCCTGGCCCCCCGCGCCGGCCTGCTCGGCCCTGCCCCCGTCCCAGCTCTGATCGACGCTCTGGCCAAGCGCTACCCCCTTGATCGCCGCCGCATCTTCCTCGTCGGCCACTCGCTGGGAGCTGCCCAGGCCGCCGCCCTCGCCCAGCGGCACCCGGAGTCCTTCGCTGCTGTGGCTGCCCTCGGCGGTGCCCCGCCCCTGAGCGATCCGCAACTGCTCCGCCGCCTCCCCTTCTTCCTCGCCGCCGGGAGCCAAGACGACCTGGCCATCGCCGCCGCCCGCTCCCTCCACAAAAAACTCGCCGCCGAAAAACTCCCCCATTACCGCTTCCGCGAATACCCCCGTCTCGAACACCTGACCATCGTCCGCGAAGCCCTGCCCGATGTCTTCGCTTTCTTCGATTCCCTTCCCCCCGTGAAAGCACCCCCGCCGTCCTCGCCCAGGGACTGACAATTCCCTGCCACTCCCTGGGGCCTCGCCCCTCCCGCCTCTCCGGCTTTCGTCCGGGGTGGCTTGCGGACGGCACCGCTTCGCGGCTCCCCGACCCTCTTCCCCCTCTGGTCAATACTCAGGCTTTCGATATACCGCAATCAGGATTTCCTCCCGGAAACTCAGGAGATGGCCATGCACGCACGCTTCCTTGGAGCGGTTCTCATCTTGGCGGCCAGCACCCTCGCCCTCGCTTTAGCTCAGCCCGCAGACCTCAAACGCCTCGAAGGACGCTACAAAGTCCTCATCATGGAGAAAGCGACCGGCCCGGCCCCTAAAGAGGTCATCGAAAACCTCTCCTTCATCTTCAAGGGAAACAAACTCACAGTCAAACTTGCCAACGAAGAAGAGAAGAACGCCCAGTTCAAACTCGACCCGGAAAAAGTTCCTCCCGCCATCGACATTTTCCCCCTCGATGGCGACTACAAGGGCAAAACCTTCCCCGGCATCTACAAAATCGACAAAGACGAAGTGACCATCGTCATGACGGAAAAAGGCGAACGGCCCAAGGACTTCAAACCGGAAGGGGAGGCCATCCTCATCCGCCTCCGCCGCGAAAAGTAGCTTTCCTCCCACGACAGCGGCATCATCGCCCGCCTGTCCTCGCTAGGAAACTGCCCCACCGGCAATGTGCATCCCCCTCCCGCGCTGTTCCCGTTACCTCCTGAGCCGTTCGGCCCCTGCCGCTTCTTCTCGTTCACCGCCGTCTATTTCCCCCTGCGAGGCAGAACCCGAAGGCATCAGCACGACGCCGCCAGCTATCACCCAGGCGGAGGGAGATACCGAGCCGCAGCCGGGATTGGCCTTCCCGCCGGGGTGTGTTGTACGTTAGGCTGGTTCCAGAGGTAAGCGGGCCGTGGGCGAGTGGAGGATTTCGACGACCAGAACAAAGCCGTCCCCCGGAGCATGCTATGGAAGAAACCCTGAGCCAAGCCGGTACCATTCTCTTGCAAGTGCTCAGTAATCTGACCAATCCCGACGCTTGGCGGGAAGCCCTCAGTGCGCCGGGCGTCGTGGTGGCGGCCTTTTTGGTGCTCAACCTGATCGTCTTCACGGAAACCGGCCTGCTCATCGGCTTTTTTCTACCGGGGGATTCCCTCCTGGTCACTGCGGGCATCGTCGCCCACTCCGTCGGCTGGCCCGTGCACTGGCTCATCCTCACTTTGTGCTTGTCCGCGATCGTCGGCGATACGGTCGGTTACTGGATCGGCCACAGCGCCGGGCCGGCGCTCTATCGCAAGCCGAACAGCCGCTTCTTCCGCCGCGAGCACCTCCTGGCTGCCCAGGCCTTCTACGATCGGCATGGTGGCAAAACAATCATCATCGCTCGCTTCGTGCCGATCATCCGGACCTTTGCCCCGGTCGTCGCCGGCGCCGCCCAAATGCCCTATCGCCGCTTCTTGGCTTACAACATTTTCGGCGGGATCGGTTGGATTGTGAGCATGATACTCCTCGGCTATACACTCCACATGTGGCTGGACCCCTTGCTCCGGCCTCTCTTCGGTGATCAATTCCAGATCGCTCGACATATTGATAAAGTTGTCATCACTGTCGTCTTCATATCCATACTTCCATTATTAATAAAATGGTGGCAAAAACGCCGTGCTTTGAAAACCGCACTGGCAACCCAAAACATCTACTGCGGAGGAACACCATGCCCGCCAACACAATGAATGCGTATTTACGTGAACAAATCTCCCATCTAAAATCCCAGGGTCTATACAAAGCGGAACGTTGGATTGAAACCCCGCAAAGTCCCGAAATCGTCGTCCAAGGCCGCAAAGTCATCAACTTCTGTGCTAACAATTACTTGGGCCTGGCCAATCACCCGCGAATCGTCGCCGCTGCCGAGGAGGGACTCCGCCGCTGGGGCTACGGTTTATCCAGTGTGCGGTTCATCTGTGGCACGCAAACCATTCATAAGCAACTAGAACAACGGATCGCCCAATTCTTCCACAAACAGGATTCCCTTCTCTATACCTCCTGCTTCGATGCCAATGGCGGCCTGTTTGAACCCCTCTTGACAGAACAAGACGCGGTGTTTTCCGATGAATTGAATCATGCCTCGATCATTGATGGTATCCGGCTCTGTAAAGCCCAACGATTCCGTTACCGCCACAATGACATGGATGATTTAAGGAACCAACTGGAATCTGCTCGGAAATATCGTTTCAAGATGATATTTACGGATTCTGTATTCTCAATGGATGGCGATCTAGCGAACTTGCCAGTGATTTGCGAGTTGGCGGACCGATATGACGCCGTGGTAGGCATCGACGACTGCCACGGGACGGGGCATTTGGGTCCGACGGGACGCGGGGCGGCAGAGGAATTGGGCGTGCTCGACCGCATTGACATCATCACCGGCACGTTGGGGAAGACCCTCGGCGGGGCCAGCGGCGGCTTCACCGCCTCCAGTGCGGAAATCGTGGATTGGCTGCGCAATCGCTCCCGCCCCTATCTGTTTTCCAACAGTGTGCCGCCAGCATTAGTCGCCGCGGCTATCGAATCTTTCTCACTCATTGATGAAGCTGCGGATTTACGCGCCAAACTTAAGGCTAATACTGCTAAGATGCGCCACGGTTTAGAAAATGCTGGCTTCACGATTAAACCGGGACCTACTCCTATCTTGCCTGTAATGTTAGGAGAAGCCGCTTTAGCGACGCGCATGGCGGACGCGTTGCTGGAACGCGGCATTTACGTCATCGGCTTCAGCTATCCCGTTGTCCCCCAGGGGCAGGCCCGAATCCGCTTGCAGGTCTCCGCCGCTCACACCGACGAGCAGATCGATCGTGCCGTGGCCGCCTTCACAGAAGTCGGGCGAGAATTGGGTGTGATTCGATAATATACCTTCAAGTCAGAGTGGATATAATTCTCAATGTCCTGCCCACACTTGGCACAATTCCAATACGACGTGGACTGCGGACTCCAATTCTTCCAAACATGTCCATTCCAAAGGTGAGTGGAAGTTGTGCTCACCACAGGAGAGGTTAGGGGTGGGCAATCCTTTAGCCGTGAGGAGAGCGCCGTCGGTGCCGCCGCGGATGCTCTTGAGCTTCGGTTCCAAACCGGCCCGCCGGACAGCCTCGACGGCATAAGCCACAGCCCGCGGCTCGCGTGCAATTCCCTCCCGCATGTTGCGATACTGCGGCTGGACGGCCACCTGGACCCGCGCGCCAGGATGATCCCGTTCGATCTGCCGCCCGATCTCCCGCAACCAGGCGGCGTATTCCGCCAATTGCGGCGTCTCGAAGTCCCGGAGCAGACAGCGGATTGTCACTTGGGCCACTCCGCCTTCGATGACATACGGATGGATGAACCCCTCGCGGTCGCTGGTCGTCTCCGGACTGTAGTGATGCTGCGGGAGGCGCTCCAGGAATTTCCCAGCCAGGCGCACGGCGTTGATCATCCGCCCTTTAGCAATCGCCGGGTGGATGTTGGCCCCTGTGATAGTGATGAGCGCCAGGTCCGCAGAAAAGGTTTCCGCTTCGATCTCCCCTACACCTGTGCCATCCAATGTATAAGCCACCACGGCACCAATACGATCTGGCTCTAGATATAAAACACCTTTTCCAATTTCTTCATCACATGTAAATACAATGCGAATCTGTCCATGTGGTATATCAGGATTTTCACACATAATCCGACATGCTTCCATAATGACAGCTACGCCGGCTTTATCATCGGCTCCTAACAAAGTTGTGCCATCGGTGGTGATGAGGGTTTTGCCGACAAGCTGGTTCAGTTCGGGATTGTCGGCCACGCGGATGACCTGGCGCGGATCGCCGGGCAGGGGGATGTCGCCGCCGGGATAGTTGCGGATGACCTGCGGCTGAACATTCCGTCCGCTGGTTTCCGGACTGGTGTCGAGATGAGCCGTAAATGCGATCGTGGGCGCACCGGGCACCGTCGCCGCGATCGTGGCGAAGACCAGCCCATGTTCATCCTGCTCCACGTTCTGCACCCCCATGGCGCGCAGCTCTTCGCAGAGCAGGCGTCCGAGTTCCCGCTGGCCTGGCGTGCTGGGATACGTCCCCGCTTTCTCATTGGCTTGCGTATCGATCCGCACATAACGCAGGAACCGTTCTAGCAACGTCGATGTATCATATTTCTTCATGGTCTATTGCGATGTTTATCAAGGTTCATCGAAAATATATTAATCCACCAGAATCAATATCAAATTCATTCTTTTCTTTGGGATTTTCGAGTTCTACTTTTGACAGGTTTTTTCAAGGATACTCCTATTTTGGGACACAGATCGGCCAGGATACAGGAATCACAGCGAGGTTTGCGAGCCTGGCAAACCTGCCGCCCGTGCAAGATGAGGCGATGGCTGAACGCGGTCCATTCGGCAGGGGGCAGCAGCTTCATCAGAGCCTGCTCAATCTTGTTTGGGTCCGTATGGCGTGTCAGGCCGAGCCGTTGTGACAATCTTTTGACATGAGTATCGACGGTGATCCCCGGAACACCGAAGGCATCGCCTAAGACCACATTGGCGGTTTTCCGGCCGATTCCCGGCAAGGTGACGAGTTCCTCCAGGGTCCGCGGGACCTGCCCGCCGAATCGCTCCACCAATTGGGCGCAGCAGTCGCGGATGTGCCGAGCCTTGCTGCGGTAGTAGCCCGTGGGCCGGATGATCGCCTCCAATTCTCGAAGATCGGCGCGGGCAAAATCTTCCGCCGTGCGGTAGCGGGCAAACAGGCGGGGGGTGACCTGGTTGACCCGCTCATCGGTACATTGGGCCGAGAGAATGGTGGCGATCAGCAGTTGGAGGGGATTGTCGTGACGCAGGGCTGTGGAGGGCTGGGGGTAGATTTGCGCCAGGCGCTGATTGATGGCCGCGGCACGTTCGCGGACCGGGAGCAAGCGGCGGCGCGGGCGGCCGGCTCCAGGCGGCTGGGGATCAGAAACATCCGGCACCGGGCGGATAGACTGATTCATTATTTTATCAGATCAACAGGTTGCAACGTTGGACAATTTAAGCCGCACTCGCCAGAATTCGTGCATCCGCAGGAAAGACCACCACCCCATAATCGCCTTGTTGGAACCAGGACACCAGGCGCTGCACGGATAGTTCATCCACCGCCTCTTCTGGAACCACGGCGACATGACGGGAGTGAAGGAACGATAATCGCACGACACGTTGGGGCCTTACTATGGTATTGTACGCCTGGGAAATCGGGGGCAATGGGGCGTGCCCCGCGGGCTGAACCCACACCAGCAGGGAGGCAGGGTCAAGCCGGCGGCACAGTTCCCCCGGATGATACTGCGGCGCGAGAACAATCAATTCCGCGGCTGCCAAGTCATCGGGATGATCCACAGGACGCAGGCGTTCCAGAAGAAGCAATTTCTCCTGGGAGGTGCAAAAGCCCCGCTGTTCTAGTTGATCAAGGCGTTGTCGATAGCGTTGCTGTGGGGAATGGACGAGGACCAAAGCCCCCTTGAGCAAGGCTTCGAGGAGCCAATCTTCGATCGCCGGTATATCCCCCCACACGCCGATAACATGGGGAAATGGCAGAGGTGCCCCATCGGCCGCTAAGTCAGAAATGACATTGGGAGGCAGCGGAGGGTTCCAGGCGGCAAAACGGCGGCGTTCGCTAGCCAAGCCGAGCCAAGCAGCGGGCAAGGGGCGTTTGGCCAGGGAATGTCCGAATTGTTCGCGGAGTCGGGACAGGGCATTGTCACCGTCAGAGGGATAGCTGAGATGGTCCACAAGCTGGAGCTGGAAGGCTTCGCGGGCCGACAGAGGGATGCCGGAGGCCAAGCGGTGCCGTGCCTGGGGGCTGTGGCGGCTTTGGAGCAGAACCGACCCGCCGAAGCAGGTCAAGCCTTGGGGCAGTTCGATCCGCGTGGCCGCCCGTTGCACAGCCAGGCGGTAATCGCAGGCCAGGGCCAATTCCCAGCCCACCCCACGGCAAAGGCCATCGATGGATGCGATGCTCACGCCGGGCCAGTGGGCCAGCTTTTGGATCAGTTGCTGCCCTCTCCAGGCAAAGGCGGCGCGATCCGCCGGGCGGCGCAGCTCCCGCAGCACCAACGGATGCAGACCCCGGCAGAAACTGTCCTTCGTCCCAGACCGGATCACCAAAATCCCCACCGGGCAGGAAGTGTAGAGCCAGGCGATGGCTCGTTCCCATTCCTCCAGAGCGTTCCCATCCCAACCCTGCTGCTCCAACGGCGAGAAGGCAAAAGTCAGGGTGGCGATGTGCCGCTCCAGGTCCACGCGAATATGACGGGACTGATAGATCGGGAACATGGCCAACCTCCACGCGTCTTGATCCCGGTGCTCCCTCCGAGAATCCTCAAAGTACGAGCAGCCGAGGCTCTGCGGAGTGCTTTCGGATCAGCCGATGGCAAGCTAGGCAAAGACGCACGATTCTACCTGCTAAGCCTGGCTTAGGGATTGCACCGGCTTGGGAAGGTTCTGCTGCTTGGTTTTCCCGCGGAGTCGCATTGTTTTGCCTTTTTCCTCCAGTCAAAATGCCAGTGTACCGTTCGCTACCCGATCTCAGCGAGAAACCGCAGAACGAGACTGAGGAAAGTTTCTATGGTGCGCGGAAGTCAACTGGCATGCATTAGTGTCATATTGTTGTCTCTCGGTGCGGGGTGCCGGTTGTGCGAGCGGGATCGCTGTGATTCCCGGCCGGGATGGTTTTCTTCCCGCCTGCGGTCGCCTCAGGCCGGCCAGCTCATGAGTCAAGGTCGCTTGAGCGAGGGCTGCTATGACGCAGTCACAGGCCAACCGGTTCCCTGCCCGCCGATGCCATCCACTCCCGCTCTGCCCACCGGGAGTACGCCGCCGCCTCCCACGGCCCCGCCGCCAAGCGGTGAAGAGCTGCCTTGGCCCGGCTCCGGGGAGCACATCCGCCCGCCGGGAGTTCCCAGTGCGCCGGCTGGCCAGAACGCGACGCCTCCCAAACCCTGACTGCGATCTCCGCTTCTGTGTACTCTTCCGTGCACCGCACCTGCTACGTTTCCAACCCCTTGGTTTCGCGGACGGTACTCCATTACTACTTCGCGCCCTGGGTCTGCCCCATAGAAGGCGGAACCGCTGACACACGCGGGGCCGGCGTGTTCCAGAAACCCTTCGGCGGCGGAGCGTAACCGGACCGCGCGGGCAGGAGCAACTGCTCCAAGAGTTTTTGGCTTTCCGCCTGGGCGAAGCGATAGCCGGCGGGGGATTCCATTCCGTCCGAGATCGCGGGAAGGGTTCTCCCGGAGACGGTGGAACTGCTGCGAGCGCCGCGACTGAGCGGCAGGGAAGCGTGAGCACTGCAACAGCCCGCGGAGTGGGGGCGGCCCACACCACTGCTCAGTGCAGGGGCGGAAGTACACGGGAAGGTGCCGGTGATTGGGCCGACATACGGCCGGGGTTGGAAGCACGGCAGCGCCTTGCCCGTGGTGGGATAGAAGAACAGCCAGGCCTTGATCGGGGAGCCAGGGATGATCGAGCGCACGCTAGAAGGAGAAGAGCGGCCGATCCCCTGAAGTGACATCGGACTATCACCTACCCCTGGGTGGACTGCCATCTCCGCCTGTTCCCGCAGGGCGAGGGCGGGCCGCTCCCCAGGCGGCACATGAATACGGCTACCATACGGCACGCTCGAACCTCGGCCCGGCGGCTCCGCCGTCAGAGTCAGCGGCGGCACTTGTGGAGTCGTCGGCAAAGGACGCGGTTCGGCTGCCCCCGCTGCCACACCAGACAACAACGCCACCCCCAGCACTCCACTATGCCGTATCCCCATGCTCTGTGCTCCTGAACTCAGGCGATCGGAAACGGGCCGTACACCGCAGTCTTCCCAGCGTTCCGCCCGCACCCAACCCTGCCTTTTCCTCATCGACTCCACGCAATCCTTGCAGACGGCAGAATTGCTCAGAACGGCCAAGCCAAGCGTGCCCCTTCCCGGCACAAGCCGCACAGCCTCGCCATCTTTCCCATGCTGGCGGCCTGGGGGAAAACCGGCACTTCCTGTCCCGCAGGCTACTCCGGCAGGTCGCCCGTTGCTTCGCATACCAGCGGCAGGATACCGCTTGCCTCGTGCCGCGGAGCGGTGATCAGCTTCACCGCAGGACAATACCGCTTCAGGATCGGCTGCACGCTCTCCGCCGCCAGCTCCGGGCGGTTGCACTCCTCGCTTAGATGGAGTTGCACCAGATACCGCGGCATCCGCTGGGAACGCGCCAGAATCTGCTCCACCAGCGCCGCCGCCTGAGTGTTGGACAGATGCCCCTGATCGCTCAACACGCGGCGGATCAGATACCACGGCCGGCCGCTCTGGCGCTGCATCTGCGGATCGTGATTGAACTCCACCGCCAGCAGGTCCAGGTTGGCCAACGCCTCCGCCAGTTGGACGCTCCCGCATCCCAAATCCGCCACGTATCCCAGCGACGCCTGCACCTCGCCCGGCCCAAGCAACACCGCCCGGAAGGCGAATGTCGGCCGACTGTCGTGGAGGACCTCGATAGGTAGGAAACGACAATTCTCGACCGGCGTAAACCATCGCCCCCCTCGATACTCCCGCAAAAGCTGGTTCTTCTCCAACAGGGGCAGATACTCCGAACGGCTGCGCAAATCGACCAGGTGACGGCTGTGAAGCCACAGCGGTATGCGGCGGACGAACAGCTCGGCGAGCACGCTCTCGTGCCAATGGTCCGAATGCACGTGTGTCAACACCACGGCCTGAACCGCCTTCCAGGTGCGCCCCAGACTGCGTAGCCGCCGCGCCAACTCGCCCGCTTCCAGACCGCAGTCCAACAGCAGCCCGCGGCCCGCCGCCTCGATGTAAGCGGCGTTGCCGCTGCTGCCGCTGCCCAACGTCGCAAAGCACGCCTGCACTTGCTCTGCTCCTTCCATAATCGCCGCTCCCGCTCCTCTCGTCTTGTTCCATTACTTGTAAACTGGAACCCAAGGTGCGCCCAGCTCCGTTGGCTTCTACCCTCCATGCAGAAGAACCGCAAACCCTCTTCCCCTCAACACCACGAGAATCGGCTTCCCTGAAAACCGCAGGGGGAACAACTGGACGCTGAACCGAGACTTCCTGCCGAACCGCAGCCGGTTGGACGACCCTGCCGTCCCGCGAGGGTGAGTTTGTCAACTTCGAGCGGCGGGATGGTTCAGCTCCAGGTGAGCATTGCGACGGCTTTGTCAACTTCGGACGACGGGGCAACTCCGCGAGAACCTCCCAACTTTCCCGCTTCTTTTCCGACCGACGGCCTGAGCGACGCGAGGGCCTGGCTCGCTGATCCAAAGATGCTAGCGACCGTATCAATTGATCACGACTTCGCCGATTACCACTTATGGATTGACAAATCAATTTATACAATCGCATTTGCATCTTTTCTGCTGTCGAGATGGGATGATGACCGGATTCCACGGACTTTTTCCGTTTCCTGGGTTCATCATGTTTACTTGACAATTCGGAGGAAATCCGAGAAGACCCTGCCGCGGCACGCTGGGAGCGAACCGAGGTTGGCTCCCCTCGCCGCTGGGGCCGAATGGGGGAAGCCTCGCCGTGGGTCGCTCCCTGCCGACGCTGGCGGCGGGCTGTCACTGGTACTTCTGGGGTGGAAGACTCTGCCGCGGGAGGGCAACGCCCCGGCTCTTCTGCCGTTTTAGTCCGCATTTTGAGGCCACCGCCGCGTTGGTGGGTCCGGCCACTTGGGGAAGGCTCTTCACTTCGGGGAACTGCTCGCCGAGCCACCATTGGGATGGGCTTCGCCTCGACGATGAAGGGCACGCTCCGCTTCCGCGATCGACTTGCCGATTTCGCACTGGATACAGAACGATTTGTTCGACGTTGATATTGGTAGAAAAGATCATGTTTTGCTTCGACAGATGGTGCGGGCGCCGGTCGGGGCGGGGGAGGAGGAGCGGGGATGCTCTCCAGGCTCAGAGGCAGGGCCGGTGTGTCGGGGCCGGGGGAAGCTGGGGAGTGACGCCGCATTGTCTCCGAACGTTGTCGCTTCTGGTGTTGGGTGGGAGTCTGTTCCGCCTTTCGCCGCTGACAGGGTTGAGTCAGCATGCTTTTCAGGTACCACAGGAGGGTGCCGCAGAGCGGGAGAACCCAGCGGTGGAGGAGGTTGGCTCGCTGCCAGCCGGGAAGTTGGCGGCACCAGAGGAGAAGGCCAGGGGAGGCATAGCGGCGGCGGGGCCGGAGGGAACGGCCGAGAAGCACCGAGGGGGCGAGTTGCAGCCGCAACTGTTGCAGAACGCGGTGGGCGTCCCGGTCCCAGAAGAGGTCGGGAGGCGGGGTGAAGCTCCAGGGGGTGCGGGTGCAATGCGGCGTCCTCATGGCTTGCTCCTGGTGTCGCTGGTGGCGGGATACGCGGGGTGAGCAGCATTCCCCTCCACAGCGGTATTTGACATTTTTTACTTCAAGTGTTCAGGTGTTTCAGTATAAATATGCACCCTAAAATTGGTCCTGTCAAATGAAAATGGCAAAATTTTTCCAAAAAGTGGTTTTTTCCTGGAAAAAGCAGGGGAAAATAGCGAGCGGCGAAAATGGCGAATAGCGAATGGGTGAATGGAAAGAGAAAGAGGAGTGGCTGACTGTGGGGACTCTTGGGTGTTCCGGGGAACACTTCGACGAAGCGTAACGGTTGAGGGAGCCGCGGAAAGGGGCAGATTCTTTGCCGAAGCTCAGGCGGCGATGAGCGAGGGCATGAGGAATTAGGGAGGGGATGCCCAGAAAGGCGAGGAGTCTGTGCGAGGTGATTAGATCGAGATTCCCGCTTTTTGCAAGGTATGGCGTGCTCGCTGGGCAGCTTGAGTCCGGGGATAGCGCTGGACAATCTCGATCAGGCGGTCAATGGCTTCCTGACGGCGTTTAGCTTGGGAGAAGGCTCGTGCTTCGGCGAGCAGTTGTTCAGCAGCTTGTTCATCGGTTTCCATTGCACTGGCAGGTTGGAGTGGGTAAGCAGGGTTGGTAGCCTGCGGTTGGTACGAATCCCACGCGAAGGGATTGGCCGGACCCGCAGCTTGGGGAGAGGGCGAGATGGCCTCGGAACTGACTGCCCCCTCCCCATCTGTATACTCTGACACGAGTCCATAGTCTCCCGCGTCCGGCAGCTTTTTGCTTTCTCAGCTACCTGACCGCGTTGATTTTGGGACTCAACCCAATGGGCGCGGCGGGAGGGGAGAGGCTGAGGAACTCGCCGTATTGGCAGCGATGTCAACTCAAGCTCGTCACGGCCATATGGGGATGAGGCGGGGGCGTTAGGCCGCACATCGAGGAACGAGACCGAGCGGCGGTCCGCATTTTTTTTGCGACAGATTGTTGACGGAAAGGGGAGGCGGGGCTAGGATGCTTATTGATACTGAATCGCAGTATCACGAAAGGGAGCGGCTGGAGTGCTAGGCTAGCGCCGTGGCAGCGTCCACTTCCGTAAGCGAGGCACCGGCCTTGGGAACCTCATAACTCTGAGTTGAGGAGGTCGAGTGCCATGCGTGCTGTGTTCCGACAAAAGCTGGGGTTTACCCTGATCGAGCTACTGGTGGTGATTGCGATCATCGCCATTTTGATCGGGCTGTTGTTACCGGCGGTGCAGAAGGTCCGCGAGGCGGCGGCACGAACCAGTTGCCAGAATAATCTCAAGCAAATTGGTTTAGCGCTTCATAATTATCATGATGCTATGGGGCGCTTTCCTACGGCGAATTCTCCGACTTTCAATTCGGCGTTCACGCACATTCTGCCTTATTTGGAACAGGAGAATATCGGTCGGCGTTATAATCCGTCCTTGACGCCGACGGACCCTTCCGACCCAGATGGGGATGGTTTCAGCAATTTGACGTTGGGGCAGAGCGAGTTGAAGACCTATCGCTGTCCCAGCATGCAGCCGCCGCCGGTGCCTGATGCTTTTCCTGGGTGGTCCAGTTACGCGGTGTGCATCGGTAATCAGCCGAATCCGTTTTTCGCACCGGGCGCAAATGGGAACCCGGCGTATGACAACGGTCTGATCGTGCGGCAGACGGGCGGCGGTTCAGGCGGTGTGACGGGACAACGCGGTGTCACTCTAGCTCAGGTGCCGGACGGCACGTCCAACACCATTTTGGCTGGCGAGATGGGGTTTCAGCTCAAGGACTACTTTTTCACCTCCGGTCCGTATGCGGGGCTTCAGCGCGGGGGCAACACGCAATGGGTGTGGGGCTATGCCTCCTATTCCTTCGGCAGCACGGGGGTCATGTTCAACACGGTGGTGGGCACAGCGGCGGACCGGACGGCACGGCTTGGGGCCTTCCGCAGCGACCATCCCAACGGCGCCAATTTTCTTTTCGGGGACGGTTCGGTGCGCTTCATTTCCAATGGCCGACTCAGCCTGCCCGTGTACCAAGCTTTGGGAACGCGGGATGGCGGGGAGATTGTGAGCAATGATTTCTGAAACCTCGCCCCGGAGAACTCCCATGTCCGCCGCATTTGTGGAGACCCTGGTGATGATGCTAGCGGGAGCGGCGCTCGTGGTGGTCCTGGGGGGGTGCAGCACCCAGCCGAAACCCACCTCGGCGCCCCAAAATCCCGCCCCGACCGCGTCTTCCGTGCCGCCGGAGGTGGAATTCGACCCTGCTACGGCAGCGGAGAAATACCGGAAGACGCCGCGACGGCCATGATGGAACGAAAAAGCTTCCTTCTTTGGCATTCCATAATCAGGTGATAGGAGTTGGACCTATGATTTTCCCAAAAATTCTGCGATTGGACAAAGCAATTTTAGCAACGGGAATTATGGCGGTTCTGACTGCCAGTGCTGTCGGGACAGCGGAGCCGCAACTGCCGGCGCTGCCTCAGGCGGTCTCCAGTTTTGGAGCGACGGTGTGCGACGGTTACCTGTACGTTTACGGCGGGCACGCGGGGAAAACGCATAGCTACGACACCCGGAGTGTGCTGGGCAGTTTCCATCGGTTGAAGCTGTCCGCGCCGGAGAGATGGGAGGAACTGCCTGGCGGTCCCATCGCCCAGGGTTTGAACCTGGTGAGCCACAAGGGGAAGGTGTACCGCGTGGGCGGGATGCAGCCGCGCAATGCACCGGGGGAAGCAGCGGATAATCACTCGCTGGCGGAGGCGGCCCGGTTTGATCCTGTCAAGCGGCAATGGGAGGAGCTGCCGCCCCTTCCCGCGGGTCGCTCGTCCCATGACGTGGTGGTAGCCAGGGACTTGCTCGTGGTCGTCGGCGGCTGGCAACTGCGGGGGCGCAGCCACATGCCTCTGTGGCATGAGAGCACGCTGGTGGCGGACCTCAAGGAGCAGCCGTGGAAGTGGCAAGCGATCCCCCAGCCGTTCCGCCGTCGGGCGCTTGCCGCAGCAGCCATCGGGCAGAAGGTGTACGTTGTCGGCGGACTGTCACCGGATGGTCCCGAACCGCGCCTGGACATTCTCGATCTCGCCCGCCGGCAGTGGTCGCGTGGTCCCGATTTGCCCGGCAAGGAACGGGCGGCGTTTGCTCCCGCGGCTTGTGTTCTCAACGGCCAGTTGATCGTGGCGACCAACGAGGGCGTCCTTTACCGCTTGCTTCCGGAGGGAAAAGAGTGGGAGAAAGTCGGCCAGGCGAGCCGGAAACGGCAGGTCGCCCGCTTGCTTCCCTGGGACGAGCACGCCGTGCTGCTTCTCGGCGGCGCAGGAGGCGGGCAAAACCACGACTCGCTCGAAATCATTCCGATTCCCCCGCGCCCAGAACCGACGCCTGAAGCGCGCTAGGCGGGACCTCTGGAGTGACATGCTACCGTCCTTGACAATCCGCCGGCGCCGCCTCTGACCGCTCGCTCTCAGGTCGGCGGGTGGTTTTTATTCAGGTTTACTTTTGTTAGTCCTAGCTTGTCATCACTTGTTTGTAGGAGGCGCGGCTCTCGCTTCTGGACAGCAGCGTGGCCACGTTCCGCAAGCCCAAGGCCAAAGCGCCCTAACGGGAAGGCCCTGGATCGGCAGGGCGCTCCCTGCGGGGGATTGGAAGCGGTTGCAGGAAGTCAAGGCGAAGCGAGGCGGGGTCGAAAGCACTGCTCAACTCAGGATGGCGCGGATGGGTCGGCCGGTGCAGGCGAGCAAGGGTCGGCCCTGAAGGTCCCGGATGTGGGTATCCAGGGGGATGTTCAGGCAGTGGTAGATGGTGGCGTGGAGGTCTTCGGGTGTCACCGGGTTGTCCTTGGCATAGGCGGCGATTTTGTCGCTGGCTCCGTAGATGATGCCGCCGCGGATGCCGCCCCCGGCCAGAGCGACGGAGAAGACTTGCCCCCAGTGGTCCCGGCCGGCGCTGCCGTTGATTTTGGGCGTGCGGCCAAACTCCGCCATCCAGACCACGAGGGTATCTTGCAGCAGGCCGCGGGCGTCGAGGTCTTCGAGCAGGGCGGAATAAGCGGCATCCAGGATAGGCATGAGGGTTTTGACGCTGCGGCTGTTCTGGGTATGGGTGTCCCAGTGGCCGTTGTTAGGCGCGCCGGGGACGCGGGTCCAGTTGACGCGCACCAGGGGAACGCCCGCTTCGACGAAGCGCCGGGCCAGGAGGCAGGACTGACCGAAGCGTGTCAGTCCATAGCGTTCGCGGAGTTTGCGGGGTTCCTGGGACAGATCGAGGGCGCGGCGGGCAGCGGGGGAAGCCAGGAGGGCAAAGGCCTGCTGGCGGTGTGGGTCGCGTTCCTGCTCGGCCAGCGCTTCCAGGAGTCGGCGGCGGCGGTCGAAGCGCTCCCAGGGCACCTCCGCGGGCAGCTCCAGCCCCTCGATCTCGAAGCGTCCGGCGCTGGGATCGCCCGTCACAAGCCAGGGGTCAAAGGCACGGCCCAAAAAGCCGGCGTCTTGCCCCGGCCAGGTCAGGTTGCCGTCGTTGGCGGCTTGCTCCGGCAAAGTGATCGCCGAAGGCAACGCACTCCGCTTCGGAAACACCTGCCGCACGACCGCTCCCAGGCACGGCCAATCGTTCGGCGCGCCCGGTTTGACATTTTCCACCTGCTTAGGAATATGCGGCCGGCCCGTCGTCATGTAATACCCGGACGAGGAATGGGCATTGTCATAGGTCTGACAGGCACGCAACACGGCAATGTGTGAAGTCCACCGCGCCGTGCGCACCATTGTTTCTCCGATGATCAGTCCCGGGGTGGCCGTGCGAATCACCCCCAGGTCGCCCCGATACTCCGCCGCCGATTCCGGCTTGGGGTCCCACGTCTCCTGCTGCGGCGGACCTCCCAGGAGAAACAGGACGATGCACGCCTTGGGGCGGCGGCGCTCCGGCGTCTGGGCCGCTTGCAGCCGCAACCACATCGGCAGGCTCAAACCCGCCACCCCCAGCGATCCCACCAGCAACGCCTGCCGCCGCGACGGACCAGCACAACCGCCCGGTGAACGGTCCAACCCCGCCCTCTGCCCCACAGTATCACCGCGTCGGCTCGCTCCGCTTCCCCCATCGCTGGGTGACCAACGGATGTCTCCGATACTCTCAGGTCTCATGATCGTACTCCCGCGAAGAGGCTCTGCAACGGTGGGAGAATTCGTTCTGGGAAGGAAAACACCGGACATTCCGGCCACTCGGTGGGACAACAGTGGAGTATACCCTCCCTTTCCCAGCAGCACAAGGACTCACCCCGCGAAAATCGCCTCGGACGGCGGTCGGAATGCCCCCTCCTGGACCGCCGTTGCGCAACGCTCCCCCCGTCCCTCGTCCATCCACCCTTACCTCCTCGCCCGCAAAACCAGTTCCGGATTTTCCAGTTTGCCCATAGCCCCGATATTGTGAATTTTTCTTTACTACTCGCTTGACCTCCCGTAACCCCTAGGTAAATTCGATGAATGCCTCCAACATCACGCAAGGGTGTGAAACAGCGAGTCATTCACTACTACTGAGGGGTCTTCCATGAAGTTCATGATTCGCTCGTGGGTACGCCGCTTGTTCTCGACGGGTTCCGCTCGCACCATTCGCCGCTCTCCGGCCTTGCAGCTCGAAGCTCTGGAGGATCGCACCACGCCGTCGGTGGTCGGGGTGAAGATGATCCAGGACATTGCTCCAGGTGCGGGAGCATCCAATCCGGCCTATTTCACCGAGGTCAACGGCGTCGTGTACTTCGCAGCCACGGATGCCAGTGGCGACCGGGAGCTGTGGCGCACGGACGGCACCACGGCGGGCACTTACCGCGTGGCCGACATCAACCCCAGCGGTAGCTCCAATCCCCGATACTTGACCAACGTCAACGGGACGCTCTACTTCAGCGCCACAAATGGAACAAATGGCAGTGAGTTGTGGAAAAGTGATGGAACCACGGCGGGAACTGTCATGGTAAAAGACATCAACCCCGGTCCCGGTTCTTATCCGAGTTTCTTGACCAACGTCAACGGGACGCTCTACTTCAGCGCTTTCGACGGAACAAATGGCCATGAGTTGTGGAAAAGTGATGGAACGGCGGCGGGAACTGCCATGGTAAAAGACATCAACCCCGGCGTCTCCGGTTCTGATCCGCGGTACTTGACCAACGTTAACGGGACGCTCTACTTCAGCGCTTTCGACGGAACAAATGGCCGTGAGTTGTGGAAAAGTGATGGAACGGCGGCGGGAACTGCCATGGTAAAAGACATCAACCCCGGCGTCTCCAGTTCTTATCCGCGGTACTTGACCAACGTCAACGGGACGCTCTACTTCAGAGCCGACGATGGAACAAATGGCCGTGAGTTGTGGAAAAGTGATGGAACGGCGGCGGGAACTGCCATGGTAAAAGACATCCGCCCCGGTGCCAACAGTTCTTATCCGGATTTCTTGACCAACGTCAACGGGACGCTCTACTTCAGCGCCACAAATGGAACAAATGGCCGTGAGTTATGGCGGATTGTGGTGCCGACCACTTTGGCCATCGTCAGCGGCAACAATCAGAGCGCCACGGTCAACACCGCCTTTGCCAATCCCCTGGTGGTTCAGTTGGTGGATCAGTATGGCAATGCGGTGTCACAGAGCGGTGTGTCCGTGACCTTCGCCGCTCCCAGCTCCGGAGCCAGTGCCACGCTGAGCAGCAGCACGGTGAACACAGATGCCAACGGCCAAGCCCAGGTGACAGCCACCGCGAACACCATTGCCGGAAGTTATCAGGTCCAGGTGACCTCCGGTTCGCTCACCGGGGTGCAGTTCAGCCTGACGAACGCCGCCGATGTGGCAGCCGCCTTGCAGATCGTCAGCGGCAACAATCAGAACACCACGGTCAACACCGCTTTCGGCAATCCGTTGGTCGTGGAGGTGCGGGATCAGTACGGCAACCCCGTGCCGAATGTGAATGTCACCTTCACCGCTCCTAGCAGTGGCGCCAGCGCGCTATTCGGGGGCAACTCCACCATCACCGTCACCACGGATGCCAACGGCCAAGCCTCGGTGAATGCTGACGCCAACACAACGGCGGGGTCCTACAACGTGACAGCGAGCGTCGGGAGCCTCAGTGTCAACTTTGCTCTGACGAACGTCGCTGGGCCAATCGCCGCTGTGCAGTTCCGCATTCAGCCGCCGACGTCGGTAAGCGTGGGCCAACGCTTCCGCGTCCAAGTGGTCCTCCTGGATCAGTATGGCAATGTGGTAAAGCGGCCGAATACTGGGGTGCGCCTGAGCTTGCGGGCGGGCAGCGGGCTGAGCGGGACGCTGGTCAAGCAAACGAGCATCTACGGCCTAGCGACGTTTGGTGACCTGGTGCTGTCAGCACCGGGGCGCTACCGCCTGGTGGCCCGCCTCGGCAACGGCTTGCAGGTCATCTCACGGGCGATCCGGGTGGTGTAAGCTAGCCGGGCTGGAGGTGACGTCGGGACGGCGCGAGGGGGGGAAACTCGGACCGCATGCCCCAGCGATCTTCCGCCCTCACGCCTGTGTTCTTCCTGCATATTGGCGGCACCAGCCGTTGACGTGGCCAACCGACAGGCATAGCATTAATAACGCCAATCCGGCGCGTGCACCCGTAGCTCAACTGGATAGAGCATCGGTCTACGGAACCGAAGGTTGCAGGTTCGACTCCTGCCGGGTGTACTCTTCCCTTCCACGTATCTCCCCCTTTCCGCTGCCAACTCCCCCACCGAATCGCTTGCGACTCACCGCGTGGGAAACCGTTTTCGGGCAATCCAAAGGAGCCGTGCCTCAGCCGTTCCACAATCTGCGTTCCAGTCGGGGGACGGAGCTACTGGAGCAATTTTCCTAGGCATGGGGTGGTTCAGCGGCTGGAACACGATCTCAAGATCAACCTGAAGCACTATGCGCAGATTACAGCGGAGCACTTCCGCTTAGCCGCGCAAGGCGGCACAGAAAGCGGCACACCGGCTGCACACTTTGCAGCCCAGCAGGATAGCGAGCAAAGCTGCCCGGGATGACAAGACACTGCCCGAAGTTTTGGCTGTGGGAAGGTGGGGGCGCAGCCGCGATGTCGTGATGTACTGCGGATAGTGGGCGGATGGGTAAGCTCGGAGTTGGTGGAGAAGAGGGGACTCGAACCCCTGACCTCCTGCTTGCAAAGCAGGCGCTCTACCAGTTGAGCTACTTCCCCCGCGCTTGTGACCCACCCGGCGGACTGACCCGTATGTGCGCGTACCTGGACTCGAACCAGGGACCTCAGCTTTATCAGAGCTGCGCTCTAGCCAACTGAGCTATACGCGCAGAGGTGGGATCCTATCTGTCGCCCAGGGAGTGGAGTTCCCTCGACGCAGCCCGCAGCCGCCCACGGCGTACAGGCAGTGTAGATTGTAGAGGTCCATCCCCAGAAGTCAAGGCAGAGATACGCAGGCGATTCGCTCGGCTAAGATGATGGACAGGGTCGGGGAAAGTTTCGGAGCGAGAGGGCGGAAGAGTTTGTACCATTCGGGAAGGAACCCAACGGTCCTGGTTTCGCCGAAGGGAGGGGTTGGTCATGAGCGGTTCCCCCACGCCGGGGCAACGGTTGCGTCGGGCTTGGGAGGCTAACGTTTTGGCGATTCCGGGGGTCTTTTGCCCCCTGGTGGCAAAGATGGCCGAACGGCTGGGATTTCCGGCGGTGTATCTGTCGGGGGGCGGACTGTCGGCCAGTCTGGGTTTACCGGATATTGGCTTGATCACCTTGACCGAAGTGGTGCACCAGGCGCAGGCGATCTGCCAGGCGACGGCGTTACCTCTGATTTGCGACGCGGATACGGGCTTTGGCAGCAGCGTGAACGTGGAGCGAACGGTGCGCCAGTTGGAAGCGGCGGGAGTGGCGGGGCTGCATTTGGAAGACCAGGAATTGCCCAAGCGCTGCGGACATTTATCGGGCAAGACGCTCATTTCCGCGGAGGAGATGGCGGCCAAGATTCAGGCGGCGGTGGCAGCGCGGCGGGACCCCAACCTGGTGATCATCGCCCGGACGGATGCCCGCGGAGTGCAGGGACTGGAGGAAGCCATCCGTCGGGCCAGACTCTACAAGCAAGCGGGAGCGGACGTGATCTTCCCGGAGGCTCTCGAAAGTGCGGAGGAATTCGCTGTCTTCGCGCGGGAAGTCGGAGGTCCGCTCTTGGCGAACATGACGGAGTTCGGCCGTAGCCCGTTGCTGGAGCGGAGCCGTTTGGCCCAATGGGGTTACCGTCTGGTCCTCTATCCGCTCACAGCGCTGCGGCTGGCCTTACGGGCGGCGGAAGCGGCCTTGCGCCATTTGCTCACCGCGGACCATCAACGGGAGTTGCTCCCCCAGATGTACACCCGCGCTGAGCTTTACGATCTGCTGGACTATAAGGGTTACGAGGAACGCGACCGGCGGTATTTTGGTTTAGGGCCAGGCCGGGAATGACTTTCTCCTCAGCCGTTGGGCCGAGTCATAAATAAGTAAGGAGAGAACAGCCAGGACAAAGCGGCGCGGGAAAGGAAGGCGAGCCGGCAGGAGATTTGCCGCCGCGCCCCTTGCCAGAGGAGCAGGCTCATGAGCAGCGACGGGAGTCACTATTCGCCGGGTTTGGAAGGCGTGATCGCCGGGGAAACGACGATCTGTTCGGTGGACGACGGCCTGCGGTATCGGGGTTACTCCGTCGCCGAGCTAGCGGAGCACTGCACCTACGAGGAAGTGGCGTATTTGTTGCTCTACGGGGAGCTGCCCACCGCGGCTCAATTGCAGGCATTTCAGACGCGTATAGCGGCGGCCCGCCGCCTGCCCTTGCCGCTGCGGGATTTCCTCGCCGCCCTGCCGAAGTGGACCCCCCCTCTCGATGCGCTGCGCACCGCGGTCTCTGCCTTGAGCCACTTTGACCAGGACGTGGCCGACAATTCCCACGATGCCAACTTGTGGAAAGCCGAACGGCTCCTGGGGCAAATCCCCGTGGCGATCGTGGACCATTATCGCCTGGCCCAAGGACTCTTGCCGGTGCCCGCGCGTCAGGACCTCGGCCAAGCCGCCAACTTTCTCTACATGCTCCGCGGGAGCGAACCGGACCCCGACGAAGTCAAAGCCCTGGACGTGTCCCTGATTCTTTACGCCGAGCACGAATTCAACGCCAGCACGTTCACGGCCCGGGTCATTGTCTCGACGTGGGCGGACATGCATGCGGGGATCACCGGGGCCATCGGAGCACTGAAGGGGCCGCTCCACGGCGGGGCCAACGAAAAAGTGATGGACCTGCTCCGGGCCGCGGGAGGACCGGACACGGCAGCCGCCTGGGTCCAGGCCGCCTTAGCTCGCAAGGAACGGATCATGGGGTTCGGCCATCGGGTGTACAAAAGCGGCGACGTGCGGGCCCAGATTCTCAAAAAGTATGCCCGGCAGATGGCGGAAAAGTCCGGCGATCTCCATTGGGAGGAAACGGCGGAAGTCATCGAGCAGGTCATGGCCCAGCAGAAGAACATGTACCCCAATCTCGACTGGCCCGCCGGCCGACTGTATCACGCCATGCGTCTGGACGTGCCGTTGTACACGCCCATCTTCGCCATGGCGCGCGTGGCCGGATGGGCCGCCCACATCATCGAACAGATGGACAACAATCGCTTGATCCGCCCCCGCGCTTGGTACAAAGGGCCACCCCCGCGACCGGTCCGGCCGTTGGCGGAGCGCGGCTGATTCCGCCACGGATGCAGAAGGTCCGCCACGGATGCAGAAGGGGCGGCGGAGTCATGCCGGTAGCGTCTGGGCGTCCGTTCTTCGGACTGGCGGAGGACCGCGGAGCGGACCGTGGGAGAGCTGGCTCAACCCCCACCTAGCGGGAAGTGGGCGAGACCGCAGGAGGCGGGGAAAGCAGGAGGGCGGCAGGCTTTTGCAAGTGCCGGCGCACCGCATTGCCGAAGACCACCCCCACGGCGCCGTCCACCACGCGGTGATCGAAGGAGAACGACAAGTAAACCAGGTGGGCCGGTCGCAAGCGCTCGTGCTCATCATAGACCGGCCGTTTGACGATCTTGCCCACGCCCAGGATGCCGACCTGCGGGTGGTTGACGATGGGAGTGGCCATCAGGCCGCCGATGTTCCCGATGGAGGTGATGGTAAACGTTCCCCCTTGCAGATCGTTCCAGTGAATACGGCCGCTGCGGGCTTGCTGGCTGAGGCGCTCGATGTCCTGGGCGATCGTCCAGATGTCTTTTTTGTCGGCGTCCTTGATCACCGGGACAATCAAGCCTGCTGCGGTGGCGACCGCGATGCCGATGTGGTAATGGTCGTGGAGGATGATTTCCGCCGCGGCTTCGTCGAACGTGCTGTTGACCAGCGGTACTTCGCGCAGGGCAGCGACCACCGCTTTGACCAGAAAGGGGAGATAGGTCAGCTTGATGCCCGCTTGGGCCGCCGCCTCTTTCAGTTGTTCGCGCAGCCGCACCAGGTCCGTTACGTCGCATTCATCCATGTAGGAGTAATGCGGGATGAGCCGTTTGGCGGTGGTCAGGTGCTCCGCGATGCGTTTGCGTAAGCCGGTGAGGGGGAGACGTGTGCCGGGAGTTCCCAAGTCGAAACTCTCCGCGTCCGTCGGGTAACGAGTGGGGGGCCGATTTTCCGCGGAGGTAGGGGTGGGTTCGGCAGGGCGGCGGAGGAAGGGGGCGAGGTCTTCGATGAGGATGCGGCCGCCCGGTCCGGAGCCGCGAATCCGCGACAGGTCCAGGCCGAGCTGGCGGGCCAAAAGGCGCACGGAGGGTGCCGCGGGAGGAACGAATGGCATCGCACGCCCCGCAGCCGCCCCGGCGGTGCTTTGACTCCCATTGCCTCGGGAAGCAGTTGGGAGTGGTTCCGCCGCTGGCCGCCCCGACTCTACCGTCGGCCGCCCCAATTCTACCGCTGGCCGCGCTGGCTCCGCGACCGGCGACAGCGGTGTCGAGGACGCGGCGGCTGGAGTCGCAGCGGCTGGAGTCGCAGCGGCCGCTTCCGTCTTCTCCTCTGGGGGGACTTCGGCGGCGGACTCAGCGGGTGCGTAACGGAGAAGCGGTTCCCCCACACGGACCTTCCGGCCCGGAACGGCGTACAGCTCCACAATCTGCCCGGCAAACGGCGCGGGAACCTCCATCGTAGCTTTGTCGGACATGACTTCGGCCAAGCCCTGACCGGGACGGACCTGGTCCCCCGGTTGCACCAACCAGCGCAGAAGCTCCACCTCGATCAACCCTTCCCCGACGGGTGGCAGAACAAAGTCAGTCATGGGGCACCTTCCGGAGGACCATGCTCAACCCGGCGTCCGTCCCAACCGTAGCAAGCGGCGTTCCTAGGGCAGTCAGGCCGGTTCCGCCAGCAATCCCCGAATGGCCGCACGGACATCTTCCAGTTGGGGCACGCTGTTCCGTTCGTACACCTGGTTCATGCCGATGCCCGGTACGTGCTTCCCCATCAAGGCGCGCGGGCGCACCAGCAGGTCGTAAAAGTGTTCGTCCACGATCCGGCGAAGCAGATGCTCGGCGAAGTTGGTGACTTCCGTGTCTTCATTGACAATCAACACCCGGCCCGTTTTCCTCACGCTCTGCGAGATCAATTCCCAGTCGTAGGGGAACAGACTGCGTAAGTCGATGACATCACAGTGAATCCCCTCCTGGCGCGTCAATTCATCCGCCGCCTGGATGCACATCGGCAGGTGCCGGCCGTAGCTGATGATGGTCGCCTCACTGCCTTGGCGCACCAATTCGGCCCGGCCGATGGGGACGATGTATTCCTGCACGGGCGGCCACTGCGGAGTCCAATGGGTGCGGTCTCCGATCGGGGCGTCGATCATGCGGGAGAGCTGTTCGGGGTCGTCCGGTTCTCCGGGGATCAAGCGTTCGCCGCGGACCCGGAGCAAGGCCTTGGGGAGCAGGTAGAGGACGGGATTGGGATCGAGGATGGCGGCCAGCATGAGTCCGTAGGCATCCAGGGGATTGGAGGGCATGACGATTTTCCATCCCGGCAGGCGTGTGGCCCAACTGTCGAAGGAGTGCGAATGGTAGATGCTGCCGCGGATGCCGGCGCCGGTGGGGGTCATGACGACAATGGGCATGTCGTATTCGCCGCCGCTCGCCCAGCGCTGGTTGCCGGCGATTTTGAGCAGGTCGAGGACGTTGAAGGCATAATCGCAAAACTGGATTTCGCAGACGGGCCGTCCGCCCGCGTAGGCGATCCCCATGGCGGTGCCGATGATGCCGCGTTCATCCAGCGGCGTGTTCCAGGCGGTTTTCAGTCCTTGCGTCACGGTGAAGACGCCGCCGAGGGGCGGGCCGACATCTTCGCCGAAAACGTCGGTCACTCCGAGATGTTCTTCGCCGTAATGTAAGGCCAATCGCACGGCCTGGGCCATCGTCGCCATGAGGATGTTTCCTTGCCGGTGCGTCTGCTGGTGCAGGAGGAACTAGCCGGCCCCCTCCGGTGCGTCCTTCTGTCCGGGCAAGCCGGTGTAGTCTTGCGGATAGACCACATCCACGGGACTGGGAGCATAGGTGAAGCGATAGACATCTTCGGGGCGGGGTTCCGGTTCCCGCATGGCGGCTGCCACGGCCGCCTCGGCTTCAGCGCGGGCGTCCGCCCACAGGGTCTCGACTGTGTTGGCATCCATCGCCCCCGCCGCCAGAAGTTTCTCCTCGAACATTTGCAGCGGATCGGGTTGTTTCCAGTCCCGCTGCGCTCCGCTGGAGGAGGAATGCCCATGCAAACGGGAAACCAGAGTTTCCAACAGGTAAGGCTTGCGTTCCCGGCGGCAGTAACGCATCGCCCGGTCGATCGCATTCCAGACAATCACCGGATCGTTGCCATCCACCGTCTCAGCCCGGATGCCATAGGGAGCGGCGCGATCCGCCACCCGCTTTTCCGCACACACCGTGGTAAAGTCCGTGGAGATTCCGAAGCGGTTATTGGTGACGATCATCAGGACCGGCAGCTCGTTGCCGGGACGAGTGCTCCAGTTGAGGCAGGTCTCGAAGTCGCCCTCCGCCGTGCCCGCCTCGCCGCCGACAACGATGGTAATGCCCTCATTTTCCTGCGGATGTTGCAAGCCGTGCCGTTTTTGCATCAGGGCTGTGCCGGGCGCCATCGCAAATTGCACTTCGATGACACTGGTCACCGGGACCACGTTCCACTTCTTGACGGCGTAATGGCCGACGAAGTTTCGCCCTCGGGAATGCGGATCGGTCCAGCGCATAGCCAGTTGCCGCACGTGGTCGATCATCGGCATCCCCATGGCCAGCATCACCCCGGCGTTGCGGTAGTGCAAATGCAGGTAGTCGTAGGCGGGGCCTTGTCCTTTGTGGACCTGAAGCCCCAGGCAGACATTGACGGCTTCTTCCCCCGGTCCGCCGATCCAGAAATAGGCCTCGCCGGACTTGGACATCTTGATGCTGCGTTCTTCCAGGGCACGGGTGCGGACCATTTGCCGGTAAATGGTCAGGGCCAGCTCGGCGGAGATGACTTCCCGGCCCGAACGGATCACGGCTGGTGCGGCAACCCCGGTGGGCCGCCGCCGTAGCCCTTCCGGGATGTCGGGCTGCTCCTCGTCGAAATGCATCTCGGGCATCATGAGACCCTCCCCGAGGTTCTAGATTCGGCGGCCCACGCCGTCGTCACCAGTTTGACCGGATGCTCGCCTCACATCGGATGCACTCCCTGGTACCCTACATTAGGACGCATTCCCTGCACCCCCTCGTTCACTCTTTTTGCAAGGCCAGGGCGGAGGACTGGTCAGTATCCTTCCTCCCCACCCGGCCGTCAAGCCCCTTCCTGAGCTTTTTACGCCTCGCTTTTGTCCCCATTATACCACATCTTGACACCTCCTGATCCAGAGCTGAACCCTTGTATCCGAACCGACTGCCGCGGAACAACGCTCCCAAGACAGCACAGCCGATAGAAACCGGCCTAGCCGATAGTAACGGCTCGCAACGCCAGTCTCGGCGGCTTTGCTGGGGGCACCCCTCCTCTGCCGGGTAAAAACATGTCCCCATCGTAAAAACATATCCCCATCCCGCTTGTTCCCGCGTCCGCCGAAACGGATGGCATCGTCCAAAGTGGATGCAAAGTGGAGCCGAGGGTTCGGAAGTGGAGCCGGGGTTCAGAAGCGGGGCGGCTCGGCACGCACGAGATGATTGGCGTAATCCAGGGAATCGAGGGTTCCCGCATCGGTCCAGTAGCCTTCGAGGAAGAAGTGGCCCAGGCGTCCCTGGCGGAGATAGTGGTTATTGACATCCGTGATTTCCAATTCGCCGCGGGCGCTGGGTTTGAGCGTCTTGATGATACCGAAGACATCCGGGGGGTAGATGTAGATGCCGACGACGGCGTAGGGGCTGGCCGGCTGGGGCGGTTTCTCTTCGATGGCGACGATGCGGTCGTTGCGCAGCGTGGCGACGCCGTAGCGCTGGGGGTCCGGCACTTCCTTGAGGCCGATCCACGCCCAATCCGGCCGGGAATTGGCCAGTTCCAGAATCGGCACGAGGGGATCGCGGAAGATGTTATCGCCCAAGAGCACGCAGGCCCGGCTGCCGATGCAGAAGTGCTCGGCCAGTCCCAGAGCTTGGGCGATTCCGCCGGCTTCATCCTGGACCCGATAGGTGAGGCGGCAGCCGTGATGGCGGCCCGAACCGAGCAGTTCGACAAAGTCCCCCATGTGCTCCGTGCCGGAGACCAGGAGGATTTCCTCGATACCGGCCCCGGTCAGCTTTTTGAGCGGATAATACACCATCGGCCAGGGTCCCACGGGCAGAAGGTGTTTGTTGGTGACTTTGGTGAGTTCACCCATGCGCGTGCCTTTACCGCCCGCCAGAATGACACCACGGAGGGACATGGCAGCCTCGGCAGAAGTTTTTAGTGGGACAGCAGCGAGCCGGCTGAGTTCGCGGCAGGACCCTGCGTACCGGCTGAGTTCGCGGCAGGACCCTGCGTACCGTATTGCCGTTGATAGTAATTCATGTAGTCCTGATTGCGCACGGCGGCGACCCATTCCGGATGCTCGCGATACCAGCGGATGGTCTGAGCCAGCCCTTCGTCGAAGGCGATTTCCGCGGACCAGCCCAAGGTGCGTTCTGCCTTCGTGCAGTCCAGGGCATAACGGCGGTCATGGCCGGGGCGGTCGGGGACGAAGCGGATCAGGGACTCCGGCTTTTCCAAGGCGCGGAGGATGCGGCGGGTCAGTTCCAGATTGGTCAGTTCGCAGCGGCCGCCGAAGTTGTACACCTCCCCGACTTGTCCGTGTTTCCAGGCCCGATGCAAACCGCGGCAGTGATCGCGGACATGAATCCAATCGCGGACCTGCAAGCCATCCCCATAGACCGGCACCGGCTCATCGCGCAGCAGATTCGTGATAAACAGGGGAATGATCTTTTCCGGGAACTGGTAGGGACCGTAGTTGTTCGAGCAGCGGGTGATGATCGCGGGCACGCCGAAGGTATGGTGATAGGCACGGACCAGCAGATCGGCGGCGGCTTTACTCGCGGCATAGGGGCTATTCGGCTGCAAGGGGGACTCTTCCGTAAACACCCCCGTCGGACCGAGCGAGCCGTACACCTCATCCGTGGAAACGTGCACGAAGCGGCGGATGGAAAAGGCGCGGGCGGCATCGAGCAGGACCTGGGTGCCCAGCACATTCGTCCGCACAAACGGCGTAGCGTCCAGGATGCTGCGATCAACATGGCTTTCCGCCGCCAGGTGGAAGATATCCGTCACTCCCCGGCGCATCGCTTCCCACACTTGCTCCCGTTGCGTGATGTCCCCGCGGAGGAACTGATAGCGCGGGTGGCGCTCGACATCCGCCAGGTTCGCCAGGTTCCCGGCATAGGTCAGGGCGTCGAAGTTGAGGATGTGGATGTCCGGCTCGACTTCCAGCAGGTAGTGGATGAGATTGGAACCGATGAAACCGCAGCCGCCGGTGACGAGGACCAGAGTCATGCGTCCCTCTCCATCCGTGTGAGTGTGTGATCCTTTAGTGTAGGACTGAGAGCGTCAAGCAGAGACAGGCAGACTAGCACAGGAAGAGGAGTTTGCCAACAGCGGCTGGCGCTCCCCTGGAGCAGCTTGTGGCAATGCCGGTCCCCCCCTGACCCGACCGGATCGCTTCACCGCAGCGGGGGGAAACTTCACGCCAGTTGCGGCAGCAGCTCATCGAGGAGGCGCAGGGCGGTAGCGATCTGCTCGGCAGTGATGCACAGCGGCGGGCAGAAGCGCAGGGCGGCCTCTCCGCAGCCGAGCAGCAGCAGTCCGCGGCGGAAAGCGAGACCTAAGAGGCGATCGCGCAGTTCCGGCGAGGGCAGGTCCGCCGCCACCATCAGGCCCAGCCCCCGGACTTCGCGGAGAATCGGATGGCGCAAGGCGAGGTCGTGCAAGCCGGCGCGGAGCTGTTCCCCCCGTGCGGCGGCATTGGCCAGGTATTCCCGCTCCAGCAAATCCAGCGTGGCCAGGGCGGCGGCGCACGCGACGGGATTGCCTCCGAAGGTGCTGGCATGACTGCCCGGCGGCCAATCCATGATCTCGGCCCGTGCCACCACCGCCCCCAAGGGCAGGCCGCTGGCAATCCCCTTGGCCAGGCAGAGAATGTCGGGGGCCACCCCATAATGCTCGATGGCGAACAGCCGGCCTGTGCGCCCCATGCCGCTTTGCACTTCATCCGCCACCAGGAGAATGCCATGTCGGTCGCACCACTGGCGCAGCGCCGGCAGGCATCCCGGCGGCCAGGGGTAATATCCTCCTTCCCCCTGGATGGGTTCGATGAAGATGGCGGCCACTTCATCCGGCGGGGCCAGGCGGCGCAGGAGGGTCCTCTCCAGCTCCTCGGCCCAGCGGCAGCCCCGGCTGCATCCCCCTTCCTCCGGGCAGGTCCGGGGAAAGGGGACGTGGTGAATTTCCGGCACCAGGGGAGCAAAACCGCGGCGATGGACCGCCTTGGACGCAGACAGAGACATGGCTCCGTAGGTCCGGCCGTGGAAGGCGCCGAGCAAGGCGATCACGCGGGGACGGCGGGTGTGCCACCGGGCCAGTTTCAGCGCCGCTTCGATCGCTTCCGCCCCGCTGTTGCAAAAGAAGACTTTTTTCGGACCGCTTCCGGGCGCCCCGCGGGCCAGACGCTCTGCGAGTTCCGCCTGCTGCGGATAGTAGAAATCGGTGCCGCTCATGTGGATGAGCCGTTCCGACTGCCGCTGGATCGACGCCACGATCTGAGGATGGCAATGCCCGGTCGCCGTCACGGCGATCCCCGCTGTCAGGTCCAAAAACAGGTTGCCATCGACATCCTGGACGACGCAGCCGCTCGCCCGCTCCACCACCAGAGGATAAACCCGCGTGTAAGAGGGCGACACCCTGGCCGCATCCCGCCGCAGCCACTCCTGGGCTTTGGGACCAGGCGGCTCCACCTGAATATCCGGCACCGTTCGGCCATCGAACAACCACATGATGCTGCACTCCTCGCTTGGGTGTTGCTTGGCCTGCTACCGCCCTTCGGGGGCTTGCGCTCCCTGTGGCTCTCGCCAGTGCCAGTGCAGGCGGCTTGACAGCAGGGCGCGGACTGGGTCAGGCCTGAGCGGCAAACCCCCTGGCACAAATCGTCCCCCTGGAGCTAGCAGGACCGGCTGAGCCAGCAAGACCGGCTGAGACTTCCGCTCACTCAATGGCCGCGGATAAACCCTGAGCCATTTTGATTTCCGTGCCGTGATTGACCGTCCAGGCGGTTTTATGGGTAACGACTTCGATCAAGCCGGCGGCGGAGGGATGGCCGTTGCCGCTGCGTTTGACCCCGCCGAAGGGCAGATGGACTTCCGCCCCGATGCAGGGAAGATTCACGTACCCCATGCCGTATTCACACTCTTCCCGGAAGTAGCGGATGCGGCGGTAATCTTCCGAGATGACCGCCAGGGACAAGCCGTATTCGACGTCGTTGTGGATGCGGACGGCTTCTTCGTCATCGCGGAAAGGAATGAGGGCGACATGGGGGCCGAAGACTTCCTCCCGCAAGGCCGGGAGATCGCTGCGCCAGGGGGTACGGTAGATGAAGGGGGTCATGTAGCATCCGGGGGTTTGCGCGGGCGAGACGGGGCCGCCGTCGAGGAGGACCTCCACGCCGGGAGTGTTGCGGACCTGCGCGTTGTAGCGTTCGATTTTTTCCAGGGCGGCGCGATGGATGACGGGTCCGGCAAAGTTTTTTTCATCGAGCGGATCGCCGAAGCGCAAGCGGCGGGCAGTGCTGACGAAAGCCTCGGCGTAATGGTCCAGCAGTTTTTCGTGAACGAGGATGCGGCTGGCCGACACGCAGCGCTGCCCCGTCGTCTTGAAAGCGCTGAGAATCCCGGCATTGACCGCCAGATCAAAGCGGGCATCCAGGCAGACGATGACGGCATTTTTGCCGCCCATTTCCGCGGCGACGATCCGGTCCGGCAGCGGCGCGGACAGCTCCTGAATGCGCCGCCCGACCTCGTAGCTGCCTGTGAAGAGGACTACCTGCACGCGCGGGTCTTTGACCAGCAATTCGCCCACCGTGCCATCGCCGTGGACCAGATTGATCGTACCAGGAGGGAAGCCCGCCTCGTGGAACAACTCCACCAGTTTCTGACCGACGGCGGGCGTGTCCTCGCTCGGCTTGAACACCGCTGTGTTTCCTTCGAGCAGGCTGGGACCCAGCATCCACAGCGGCACGGCAAAGGGGAAGTTCCAGGGTGTGATCACCGCGACCACCCCCCAGGGTTTGCGGCGGACGAAGGAATCTTTTTCCGCGATTTCACTGGCGACAACGTCGCCGTAAATGCCCTGCCGGCCGACGCCGAAGACGTACTGGACCATGTGCAGGCCTTCAATCACTTCGGCCCGGCATTCCGTAATGTTTTTGCCGCATTCGCGGGCCATCAGTTCGGCGATGGCCTCCTGGTCCCGCTTGATGAGCTGAGCGAGGCGGTCGAAGCACTCGGCACGGAGGATGCGGCTGGTCCGGCGCCAGGCGGGATAAGCCTGACGGGCCGCGGCCACGGCGGCGGACACCTCCTCCGGCGTGGCTTGCGGAAAGCGGCCCACGACCTGGGCCGTATCTGCCGGTGAGAGACTCTCGAAATCGTCCCGCGGCGGCGACCACTCCCCGGCAATCGACAGCCTCCCATGAATCGGTGGTAGCAGCATCGCCATGGCTATTTCCTCCCCGACCGGCACCTTTTCACCCGGACAACGCCTGACCCAGCGCCGGTTGTTCCATTCTACCCCACGGCTGCTTTTCCTGAATGGGGCCGCTTGCTCTCGCCGATGCTCGCGAAGTCCGGCCGCCGATGCGGCCTTGCCCCTTGATGAGACAATATCGCGGGAAAAAGAGGGCCGCCGACCTCGTCCTCAAAACAACTTCAGAGAAAGAAGAGGGCCGCAGGCGTCGGGAGGCATACGTATAATGACGGCAAGTGATCCTCCGCCCGCCCAATCGGCGAACCGAGGGGGAAAGCAACAGCGAGCGCAAGCGGCATGGTCGAAGGAAGGCAGCCGGTGGAATTGCGGATTGGGGAGCAGCTCTGGCGTGTGGAGATCGCCGCGGAGCGGTGCGTGCCGTTGCGCCGGGCCATTCCCTCACCGCCGGCCGGTTCCCCTGCGGAACTCATCCGCGCCGCTCTGGAGCAGCCGCGCCGCTTCGTGCCTCTGCGCCAGGCCGTAACTCCGGGGGACCGGATTGCCATCGTGCTGGACCCGGACCTGCCCGCCATTGGGGAATTGCTGGAAGAGGTGATCCGCCATTTACACTCGGCGGGGATCGCCTCGGAAGCGATCACCATCCTGACGCCGCCGCAGGCATCCACTCATTGGCAGACTGACCTGCCGGAATGCTGCCGCTTGGTCCAGCGGGAACAGCATGATCCGGGGGATCGCTCCCGCCTGGCGTACTTGGCGAGCACCGCGGGAGGTCGGCGGCTCTATCTCAACCGCACGCTGATCGATGCCGACTTCGTGATCGTTTTGAGCGGGCGGCGCTACGATCCCCGGACCGGCTACGCGGGGGCCGAGACGGCGATCTTCCCCGATTTAGCCGATGCCGAGACCCGCTCCGCGTTTGCCGGCCGTTTCCGTTCCAGTGCGCCGCGGCCCGAAGCCGACTCCCTGCGGAGTGAAGCCGCGGAAGTCGTCGGTCTGCTCGGCCTGCCCCTGTTTGTGCAGGTGATCGAGGGCGAAGGCGATCAGGTGCAGGAAGTCATCGCGGGCTTGGCCGAAAGCTGCCAGGAAGGCATCGCCCGCCAGGATGCCCGGTGGCGTGCGGCCGTCGCCGAGGAGGCGGATACCGTGGTGGCCACGGTGACAGGTTCCACGGGCCGGCTGCGATTCGCCGATCTGGCCCTGGCGGCGGCCAGCGCAGCGCGGGTCGCCCGCAAAGGCGGACGGATCGCCATCCTCACTCAGGCGGCACCGGACCTCGGAGCGGGAGCCAGCCTCCTGCGGACGCTCGACGATCCCCAACAGGCCCCACGCCAACTGGAACGCCTCCGCCCCGACGATTGGGCGGCCTGCCGACTCTGGGCCCAGGCCGCCTTCCATTGCAGCCTCTTCCTGGCCAGTCAATACCCCGATGCGGTCGTCGAGGAACTCTTCGCCACGCCCTTGCATTCCCCTGTGCAACTCCAGCGCCTCCTGGACGCCGGCGGCCAAGTGCTCTTCCTTCCCGACGCTCATAAACTGATGGTAACGGTTAGCTCGCAGACTTGAGCCTCGGCACTTGAACAGGATGACCCGGCTTATGTCCGAAACTGGCGACCCCGCATACACCGCCGTCTTGTCCCACGCGGCCCTTTTCGATCTCTCGACTGTGGGCAAATTGCTCCTGACTGGTCCCGACGCCCCGCAATTCGTGCACAATCTCTGCACCAATGCCGTCGCGGACTTGCCCTTGGGAGCGGGATGCCCGGCGTACTTGTGCGATCCCCGCGCCAAGGTCCTTTTTCCGCTGTGGATTTATCACCTCCGCTTAGGCGATGGCCGCCATGCCCTGTGGCTGGAAACCGCCCCCCGCTGCGCCCCGGAATTGCTCGCTCATCTCGATCGCTACCTCATCGCCGAGCAGGTCGAGATGCAGGATGTTTCCCACCGCTTTGCCCAATTCCACCTGGCCGGCTCGCAAGCGACGGCGCTTCTCGCCGCCGCCATCGCTGCCGAGGTGCCGCCCTTGCCCCCGTGGGGACACATGGAACGGACCCTCGGCTCCGTCACTGTCCACATCCGCCGCTTCGATCGGCTCGGATTCCCCGGCTACGACATCGTCGTCTTGCAGGAGCACCAGGCGGCCGTCCGGCGCTATCTGGAGACCCTCGGCGCCGCACCCGGCACCTCTTCCGCTTTCGAGACGCTACGGATCGAAGCGGGCTTCCCCCTTTATGGCGTCGATTACGACCGGGAACGCAGCGTGCTGGAACTTCCCCATTTTGATCAGGCGGTCAGTTATGCCAAGGGTTGCTTCCCCGGCCAGGAGCCGATTGTTATGGCGCGGGACCGCACCGGCCATCCTGTGCGCACTTTTGTAGGCGTGAAGGTACTGCAAGGCGGACCGCCGATGCCCGGCACCCGCATGTTTCAGCAGCAGCGGGAAGTGGGAATCCTCACCTCCAGTACCTTTTCCCCCCGTTTGCAAGCCCCTTTGGCCCTAGGCTACGTGCGCTGGGGCGTCCATACGCCCGGCCAAACGGTGGAGATCGAACCAGCGGCGGGCGCACGCCCGGCCCTCGTCCTGGGACCGCCGCCGTTTGACTTCCCCAGCGCCGGCTCTCCCACGCCGTGAGCGCCGCGACCGCTTCCTGGCCCGACTGCCCGCTTGTCCTGGAACCCCGCACTGCTCCAGGCTTATCAGGACTCCGGTTTCGGCTTCGGACTCCCCGCGGCCTCTCCAGCCCTGCCGGATGTTTCCCCCGCACTATCCGCGGCATCCCCCCCTCGCCCCAAGGCATCTTCTGGGTTAGCCGCGGCATCTCCCAGGTTCCCCGAAGCGCGGTCGGGACTCGTTAGCGTGGGATCGGGACCACTCGCGGCAGGCGGCGGTTCGGTCTGGGATAGCTGAGGCGAGAAGTCGAATTCCGGCCGCAGTTCGGGACGTACCAGCGACGGGTCCGGCTGCAACGGATAGCGCACGGGAATGGCCCGCATCCGCCTTTGGGACCAGCTCAGATACCACCGCGTGAGGTTCAACAAGCCAAACACGAAGGCAAACGCCGCTCCCAGGTTCATCCGCAGCGGGTCGTAACGGGCCGCCCAGTCCGGAGCGATCCAATACCGCAAGCTCAGAACCACGCTCGCCGAGAGGAAAAATATCCCAACGAGCAAACGCAGGGCAGAAATCGACACCGCCGCTTTCCTCCCTCCCTGTCCCCCGAGCCGTCGGGATCGCGGATTCCGGCTGTTTTCTGTCATCATAGCTTGCCCGGCGGTTGAACAGAGTCGATAATCGACAGGGCACTCCCTTCCGAAACAGGTCCGCTTTCCCCGCATGATGAGGAGCTGACCCGATGAAGAAGTATCGCGTGGCGGTCATCGGCCGGACGGGCAAAGGCAACTACGGCCACGCCCTCGACACGGCGTGGTTGAAGTGCGATCGCGCGGAGATCGTCGCCGTAGCAGATGAGGATGAGCAGGGGCGGGCTGCGGCGGCTCAACGCCTCCGCGTCCGCAACGCCTATGCGGACTACCGCCAGATGCTGGAGAAAGAGCGGCCGGACATCGTCAGCGTCGCGCCCCGCTGGCCGGATTGCCACCGGGACATGGTCATCGCTTGCGCTCGCTTCGGCGCCCATGTGTTCCTGGAAAAGCCGGTGGCTCAAGACTTGCAACAAGCGGATGAGATGGTCGCCGCCTGCGACCAGCATCACGTCCATGTGGCGGTCGCCCACCAGACCGCTTACAGCCCCAAACTCCAGGTCATCCAGGACCTCATCCGTTCGGGGCAACTGGGAGACATTCTGTACTTACGCAGTCATGGCCGGGAAGATCATCGCGGCGGAGGAGAGGACCTGATGGTTCTGGGCACTCACGCCTGCGACCTGATGCGCCACCTGGCCGGAGAGGCCCGTTGGGCCTTTGCCTACATTCAGCAGAAGGGGCGGAAAGCCCTCCCCGCCGATGTCCGCCAGGGCACCGAACCGGTGGGACCAATCGTCGGAGACCAGATCACCGCCACCTTCGGCTTTTCGGCCCCCACCGTCGGCCAGTTTTACACCCACGTCGCCCAGCATGGCGTCGGCTCCCGCTACTGGATGGAAATCCGCGGCAGCAAAGGCACCATCCACATGGGTTACGGCATCATGCCCTTCGCCTACTTCTGCGACGACCCCAGCGGCATCTTCGGCCACCCCAAGGCCAAGTGGACGCCCATCAGCACCAACGGCATCGGACGGCCCGAAACCTTCCCCACCAAAGACCTGGAAAACGGCAACATCCTGATCATCCAGGACTTGATCGCCGCCATTGAACAGGACCGGCCCCCCAAAGACAGCCTGCGCGACGGCCGTGCTGCCCTGGAAATGATCATGGCCGTCTACGAATCCCACCGCCGCCAACAACTCGTGGAACTCCCCCTGAAAAACCGCAAGCACCCTCTCCAGGACTGGAAGTAATGCCGCGGCAGCGCCAAGGAATCACCCCTAGCCCTGCCGAGGAGTAAACTCCGTTTCTTCCCCAAATGTGAATGGGAAGCTCCCGCGAGAACTGGAGGAAAAAAACCGCCCCCTGCTCTGCCCCTCGGAACCTAGCCTCGGAACCAGGCCGATCCCGGCTTTGCCCGGTCAGGACTCCATCATAGCCACTCACGGCCCAGAATCAGGAGCCAGGCTCAAGCCCTGGGGTCGTGCCGCCCCTCCTTCCGACTGCATCATCTGCCCCTGATCCAGCGATAATGGCAATGATAGGTCAATAATCCTGGACCCATCGCAAGGGTTTCTTCCAGCAGTCAGCGTCCGCGGATGTCGTGATACTCCAACGGGTACTCGTAATCCTTGCGCAAGGGGTGTCCCACCCAGTCCTCCGCGAGCAGAATGCGGCACAAGTTCGGATGCCCCAGGAAGCGGACGCCCAGGAGGTCGTACACTTCACGTTCCTGCCAGTCAGCAGTGGCCCAGACGCGGCATAAGCTAGGCACTTCAGGAAGCCGGCCGGGAACGTTGTCCTTCCAACGCGGCAGCTTCACCTTGAGCGTGAAACGCCGGCCGGGGAAGGAAAAACTGGAAAGATGGTAGACCACCTCGATGTGCGGCTCAAAACCCGCCTTGGCCGCCTTCTTGGCATCTGGCTCCAGATAATCTACCCCAGTGATGTCGTTGAGCATCTCGAACCGCAGCTCCGGATCATCCCGCAAATAGCGGGCCACCGCCTCCAGGTGCTGGCTCTCCACCACAACATACGGGTCGAGCGCATCCAGCTTCTTCTCAATGATGGCCTGTCCAAAAACCGACTCCAGCCGGGAAATGATGTCCGTCGCCGTCATGGTGGGACCTCCGAATTGTTCCCCGGACAATCTCTGGCCAGCTTACAGACGAATCTGGTTCCTGGCAGCCTGGCGTCGAAACCCTCGCCTGCCGCTTGCCTTTCGCATTGTTCCGATGTTTTTCCGATGTAGCGGCGATTCCCGAAATCATGCGGGGGCCGCCCCGGCGTTCGGCCCCAGGGAGGAACCATTACTGCCCGTCGCTCACCGCCTTGCCATTTCCCAACGTATCTTCGGTTGTGGGATGCATCTTGGAGGCCTTCTACATCTCTCCAGCTTTCTACATCCCTACCTTATACATTCCTATCTTTTCCGGGAGGGAACTTTTCTCTGCCGTCGGGCCAGGTTGCTCTTGTGGAAGCCGTAGCGCGGCCGATATGGTCAAGGGAGGAAGACGGCACGAGAGCGCCGGGATTGAGGAGCAATAGCGCTGCGGCTTTTTGCGTGGAGCTGGGAGAAGAAGTCGGCAGGGCCATGCGAATTTCGCCGCTCCGCTGCTTGCTTCGCAGGGAACTCCGCCATGATACCGCATGGGATCCGAATAACAGGTTGCGGGCTGTGTCTGTGGCTGGCCTGCTGGCTCGCGGAGGCCGGCGGGCAAACTTTACCAGGCGGTCCATCACCCCGCCCCGCACCGGGCCAATCTCCCCCCGCCTCTGGCGTGCCGACTGCTCCCCCCGCGGTGGAAGGGAAACTGATCATTTCTCCCGGCGGTCGCGGAGCCAAGGCCGATCCTTCCCTGCCTCCGTCTCTCAATCCCGGCGACTTCATCATCATTCGTCCGCACAAGGGAAATGCCACGCTGAAGACAGCCGGGGCCGACCCAGGGGCAGGAGCACGGCCATCGGGAACCGCCGGGCTTTCCGGCGCGTCCGCTCCGCCGAAGGACAGTGCAGTTCAAACTCCCCCTACCGCCGCTCAAGCCGACAGCGGGCCCGTGGATTACTGGTTTGTGGTGGCCATCGAGGGCCAACGGGCGGGGTATGTTCATTGGTCCGTCCAACGGCAGCAACACAAGGGGAAGGAATTTCTGATCGGCACTCGCTATCTGCGGCTGACGGTCGCGCGCTTCGGCCAGACGGTGACCCAGTGGAGTGAGGAATCCAGCGTGGAAACCCCGGAAGGCCAGGTGCTGGTGACCTCGATGCGGCAAGGACTGGGGAAGGACCAGGCCCTGACACTCAGCGGAACAGTCGAAGGCAAGACATTGAAAGTGCGCGGCACGGGAATGGCTGCCGGTGCCACGGATACCCCCTGGCCGGAAGGCGTCGTCGGAATCGCGGGGGAAGTGCAACAATTCCGCCGCCTCTCCTTGCAGCCCGGCCAATCCCACCGTTACCTGAGTTATCTGCCGGCGGTCAACCGCGTCGTTACCATCACCGTGACTCTCGAAGGGGAAGAAAGCCGCGCCCTTTGGCCCAATACCCCGCCGCGCCGCCTGCTCCGCTATGTCAGCAAGCCGGAACCGCTGGGCAAGGTGCGATTGCCGCTGTCCATCACCTGGGTCGATGCGCAGACGCGAGAACCCCTGCTGGTGGAAACCGACTTCCCCGCTTTTGGCGGGCGCCTGACCTTTCTCCGCACCACCCGCGAAGCGGCGACGGCCCCCGTCACCCAGCCGGTGGAAATTTTCGCCTTCCAGTCCATTCCCCTGAACCGGGCGGTTCCCCACCCGCACGGGCAAGCGGAAATCGTCTATCGGGTCAAGGTGCCGCGCGAGGAAGAACCCGAAACACTGTTTGTGAGCGACAGCCGCCAGCAGGTCCAGAATTACGATCCGGTCACGAAGAGTTTTGAGTTACGCGTTCAAGCGCGGCGCGGCCCGCAGGAGAACCTCCAGGAACCGCCGCCGGGGAAGGAATACCTGGAAAGCAACTTCTTCCTCAATTGGGATAACGCCGACGTCAAGCGCCGAGCCGCTCAGGCCACCGCCGGCCTTCCTGCCCAAGCCGAGGCTTGGACCAAAGCCTGTGCCATCGAGCGTTGGGTCCACCAGAACATGAAGGCGTTCGAGTTGTCCCAGGCCCTGGCGACCGCGGACCATGTCGCCAAAGACTTGACCGGCGACTGCACGGAATACGCCATGCTGGCCGCGGCCATGTGCCGCGCTGTCGGCATTCCGTCCCGCACCGCCATGGGAGTGATCTATGCCACGGATAAAAAGGGACACCCGGTCCTGGCCTACCACATGTGGTTTGAAGTGTACGTGTCCGGGCAATGGGTGCCTCTCGATGCCACGCGAGGCGAAGGCGGGATCGGCCCCGGCCACATCAAAATCACCCACGATAGCTGGCATGAGGAAAAGTCCTTTGCCCCTTTGCTCCCCGTCCTGCGCGTTCTGACCGCACGCCCGGCGGTGGAAATCCTGCGCGTCCGCCCCTGAAGAGCCGCCGAGCCAGAAAGGACCCGCCCGCGAAGAGCCGCCGAACGAGGAAGAGTCTCACGCCCTAAAGCGCCTTGCCCCCCTCCAGCATGCCTCCCACCACTGACCGTGCCCCTGATCGAGCTTCTCGCCTCCCCAGACCCCAAGTGCATGCTAGGATGAATGACGATTCCCTTGTGAAAAATTTGCGGAAAATGCCAACAGAGATAGCAAACGGCTTCTACGAGGTTTATAGTGGTAGGAGTGAACCGATTGTTTGCCAGGACCGCGCAAGGGAGGTTTCCCCCAGCCGTTATCTTTCCAGCAAGAGAGCGGTCCGTGCCGGATAACCAGGGCGTTTCGGTATCCCAACCCTTCCGGCCCGGGCGCGGACACGCCGCCACACGAGAGGCAGGCACAAGCTTGTAAGACGTGCAGAGGGGTTCACGTGATCGAGGGCATACACCCACACAGATGATTTACATGTCAAGGATTCAGGACTGAGCCAGGAGGGATGGATTTGGTCAGGATGGTGGCGGGAAGCTGGACATAGGAGATGGGCCAACCGCGCGAGGACTGTGAGAACACACCATGAGCCGACCAACCGACCGAGGTGTTGATCCTCAAGCAGGGTCAGGAACGATTCGCCGCGACGTGCAGCCGAATTGTTTTTGGGCCAGTGGGGAATTACGGCGGGTTCCGGTATGAGCGCACGCAAGCCGGAGTCCCCGGCCTGGGATGGCAGCGATTCCCCCCCGTTTGTCCCGGAGTCTCCAACGGCGGATGCGATGGAGACCCTGCCTCGGTCTGCCCCATCCTTGGCCCCTATCCGGATGGCGGACGTGGCATCCCCTGACAACGCGGAGGCCTTTCAGGCTGGCGCAGACGGCGGCCACGGCTCCGAGACCGCCTCGCACCCGCTGGGTGACGATTGGCCGGCTTTCACCCCTGACCCCTTACCGCAGGAGTGGGTGCTCCCGCCCGATGTCTATTACGCTTTCAGCCACGCTCGGCCCTGTCCCGATGTCTTCGCCCTGCACATGTCTGATGACGCGCAGCGCCTGGCATGGCTTGGCCGCCTGGCCGTCTGGTGCCCCCAGGAACGCTGGTGGATCATCGTGCCTGACCTCCGCCGTGCTCTGGAGCTGAGCCAGGCTTGGCCGGAGTCCGCCCCTCGACCCCTACTCCTGACCCGCACCTTGCAGGTCCCGGCAGCGGACCATCCGCCCGGCACCCTCACCTTGGGCGAATTACACAACCAAATCACCACCCAAGTGCGCGCTAGGTTGCAGGAGCGGCTCCAACGGCTGCAACACCTGCAAGCGATCACTTTGCAATTGGTTCAATGCGACACCCTTCAGGCCGAACTCGCCGCGACCCTGGACACGCTGGAACATACCCTGCAAGCGGAAGCCGAGGATGAGCATTCCGCCCTGTACCAGACGATCCACGACCAATTGACCTCCCTCCAACAACGGCTCCAGGAGTGCGAGGCGCGGCGGTGCCAGCTTCAGGAGAAGCTCCGCCTGGAGCAATCCCTGGCAACTTCGGATCCCGCTGATCCCAACACACCCCGACCGGAGACAAGCTGGTTCGCGCGGCTGAAAAAGTGGCTGCTAGGCCGCTCCTCTTCCCCCTCCTCCTCTTCCTCCGCCGGCCAGGCCTCCCCTTCTCCCTCTCACCCGCCTCTTGCGACTGCCTCCACCGGCTTCTCATCCTTGCAAGATGAATTGCAGGCCACCGAGAAGGAGCTTGCGGAATTGCGCGCCCTTTGGCAGGCCGAATACCAACAGCTTCTGGAACGGGAACTGTCCCGTCGCCGCCAGGTGATCCAAGACCAGCTCGCCGGTCAACGCGCCGAGCATGAGCGCCTGCACGCCCAGCGCGAAGACCTGATCCAGCACCTGTCCCTGGTTCCGGCGGAGGGAGCTGTGCTGGAACAGGAATTGGCCCACGTCCAGCGGCAGTTGCGGGAGGTGGAGTCACTCGCTGCGGAACAGCTTCAGCGCCAGCTTCGACATGAGGTGCGGACCTTCCTGCTCCCCGCCCACGACGAGCCAGAAGAACTGGAACAGCTCCGCCGCCTGGTGGGAAGTGTGGATCGGTTCATCTACGAAACTTGCGAGCAGATCCCGGACGGTGTGATGAGATGGGCGCTGCGCCTGCCGGGCCGCCATTTGTTGATCGGGAACATCCTCCCCCCTCCCTCTCGCTGTTGGGAAGGGAACGGAGCGGTTCCAGGCCTCTGTCGGCTCCCGGAGGCAACCCCCTGGCCCGCCCTGCTGGGTTCCCGGTTGGATCAGCGCCTGTGGGTGGTGGAGGGAGAGTTCCTCATTGCTCGCCTCCGCCTCGTTCCCCCAGAGCAACGTTTCGCTCTGCGTCAGGAGCCGCTCGTCGATCGTCCCGAAGTTCTTCTTCGCTTCCGGGATACTTCTGACCGGGAAACCGAATTGGTCGAAATTGCCTTTCCCCTGTCTTGGGGCTTTGCTGCCCGCGCCTTTGTGGCCCAACAATTGGAGCATTACCGGCCAGTGCCGTGCGGGCCGGCCCAGTGGCATACCACTCCTGCGGGCGACATCCGGGTCTGCTGGCCTGTCGTGGAGCAAGCGGCCAGTGCCCACCGCAGCGAGAGCATCGATTGGGGCAACGGCGTGCAGGAATGGTGCCTCTTCGACGGGCACACCTTTTACACCGCCGCGTTGACCTTCCGAGCCGATGGGGGATGGGATCGCGCCGCCGCCGAAGCCTGGCTCCAGGAACTGCTGCCGCTTGCGACCCGGCAACGCTTGGCCGTCGTGACCTCCCGCCAGCCCCTGCCGCCGATCTCGGCTGCCGCCCAGGACTCCTCTTGCTCCCTCCACTCGGCTGTCGATCCCGCCCCAGAATCGCCCCGAAAAACCGGCGGCTAGAACCCCGTATCTCCCAAATCCCAAAGGAAACCCGCAACCCTGCCTCCTGAACCACGACGGATGACGCCGGTGGCAGACTGACTGGGACGGGAACAGCGCAGCGAGACCAACTGACGCAACCGACGGGGACTCAACAGTGGGAGAAACGGCACTGTCGGGAAGAGGAATACCCCCGCGGCCTGCTTGTCTGAGGTGTTCGCCGTGTGTAGCGTGATGGAGACTCGGTTCGGAACCACGATCAGCTTGTGCGGAGGGAGGCCATGTCCGAGGTGATGAACTTTTGCATTGTCGGATGCGGCATGATTGCTCGCTTTCATACCCGTGCGTTGCAGGAGATTCCGCAGACCCGCATCAGCGCCCTGGTGAGCCGCCAGCGGAGCAATGCGGAGCGGTTGATCGCCGAGACGGGGATTCCCCCCTGCCCGATTTACAGCCAGTTGGAGGAAGCCATCGCGCGGGAGCCGATCGATGCGGTCATCGTCACCACGGCCAGCGGCGCCCATTTGGAACCGGCGGTGTGTGCCGCTCAAGCCCGCAAGCACGTGGTGGTGGAAAAGCCGCTGGAAATCACTCCCGAACGCTGCCAGCAGATCATCGACGCCTGCGATCAGGCGGGGGTGCAACTGTGCACCATCTTCCCTTCCCGTTTCGGGGATGCCAATCGGGCACTCAAGCAGGCGGTGGAGCAGCAGAGATTTGGCCGCCTGACTTTGGCGGAGACCACCTGCAAATGGTGGCGTTCGCAGCAGTACTACGACGAAGGAGGCTGGAAAGGCACCCGCCGCTGGGATGGCGGCGGCGCTCTCATGAACCAAGCTATTCACAATGTGGACCTGCTGCTGTGGCTGATGGGGCCGGTGGCAAGCGTCTGCGGCTTCACGGCGACCTTGGCCCATGAGCGGATCGAAGTGGAAGACACGGCGGTGGCCATCCTCCGCTTCCGCAACGGCGCTTTGGGGGTCATCCAGGCCACGACCAGCGTCCATCCGGGCTACCCGAAGACGATCGCCATCCACGGCGACCGAGGCTCCGCCGTCATCGAACAGGATGATGTGTTGCGCTGGGATTTCACCCCGGAGACGGAGGAAGACCGGCAGATCAAGGCCCGCTTTGCGGTCAAAGTCGGCGCCAGCGGCGGAGCCGCCGATCCGAAGGCCATCAGCCACGAAGGGCACCGGCGGCAGTTGGCGGACTTCATCGAAGCCGTCCGCAAGGGGCAGCGGCCTTTGGTGGACGGGCGCGAAGGGAAACGCTCCGTCGAGTTGATCTGTGCCATCTACGAAAGCCAGGCCAGCGGGCGGATCATCCACTTCCCGTCCTGAACTCAAGCGCCAGACCTGCTGGTCATCGCTCGCTCTGCGGGGTGGGACCGCTCGGCGGCCGCTTCCTGCTCCGCATGTCTTGCTCCGCAGGTGCAGCGGTTCTGCCCCTGCCCTCCCGATCATTTCTCCGCCTCCGCCCATTGACTTTGGCGCACCCCTCCTCCGCAGGGAGAATCTGACCGAGCCGGTCCCCTGCGCAGGAGCACGCTGGCCCAGCCCGTGCCTTCCTCCGCCGAAACGATAGCGCCGGGGAACTGTTCCGGTTCTGCGCGGTCCGCCAGGCGCGATTCCAGGGGGCGCAGCCGCGCCCTCTTGCTTTTTCTCCGAGGGGAAGCCACAATACCCTCAGAGACCACCACGACCGAACGATGCTCCGGCCTGTGCGCCGCCGCGTCGGGATGTCGGGAGGCTTCCGCGGCTCGGAGGAATCGGCTTCCCCCCAGCCCTGGAGGCTTCCAGACGCCGAGGCGTGGCGGGTCAACAGGCCGGTTGTTGTTTCCATACCGCGAACGAGTTGGAGTATCGTTCTCCGAAAGGCCGCCGAGTCGAGAAAAAGGGTCATTCCCCATGGCAACGACCAACAAACGCCGGGACACAGGGCGGGAAATTTTGGAACTCGTGGAGAAACTTCACGACGAGCGCAAGGTGCCCCGCGAGACCATTCTCAACGCCATCAGCCACGCCATTCAAGTGGCCGCCGAACGCCACTTCGGCGTGGAAGAGGGCGTCCTGGTTCAAATCGATCCCGCCACGGGTCAACTGATCGCGCGCTTAGGCGACCAGGAGATCGACCCCGAAACCCTGGGCCGGATCGCTGCCCAATCGGCCAAGCAGATGATCATCCAGAAAATCCGGGAGGCGGAATCCGACACCATCTACCAGGAATTCTCCATGAAAAAGGGGGAACTGGTGGTCGGCCAAATCGCCCGGATCGACGACGGGACCGCGATTGTCAACCTGGGCAAGCAGGAAGCGATCCTCCCCCGCAGCGAGCAGATTCCCGGCGAGACCCACCACGTGGGGGAACGGATCAAAGCGGTCATCCTGGAAGTCCGCAAGCAAGGCCAGCGGGTCAAAATCGTCCTGTCGCGCACCCATCCGGACTTCGTCCGCGCCCTGTTCACCGAAGAAATCCCGGAGATTGAGGAACGGATCATCGACATCAAGGCAATTGCCCGCGAGGCAGGATACCGCACCAAAGTGGCCGTGGTCAGCATCGACCAGAAAGTGGACTGCGTCGGGGCGTGTGTTGGAGTTCGCGGCAGCCGGATCAAGAACATCACCGATGAACTCAACGGCGAGCGGATCGACATCGTCCGCTGGAATGAATCGCTGCAAATCCTCATCCCCAACGCACTGCAACCGGCGCAAATTTCGGAGGTGTTCACCTACCCCCGCTTGGGCCGGGCCATTGTCCTGGTCACCGATGACCAACTTTCCCTGGCCATCGGGCGCCGCGGCCAGAACGTCCGCCTGGCTTCCAAACTCGTCGGCTGGGACATCGAAATCCTGACCCATGATGAACTGGCCGAGACCCTCGAACGAGCCGAACGCTGGTTCGGCCAACTCCCCCACGCCAGCCCCGAACTGACCACCGCTTTGATCGAGGAAGGCTTCCTCTCGTACAACGACATCAGCTTGATCGATGCCCAGGAGCTAGCCGAGTTTACCGGCCTGACGCTCGAACAAGCGGAAGACGTCGTCCTGTATGCGGAAGAGTACGCCGAGGAAATGGAGCGTAGCGTCGATGAGGAACGGCGGGCCGCCACAGAAGCCGCCGAACAACAGGCCTATGCCTCGGCAGGGGCGGAGGAGACGGTGTCGGTCGAGTCCGCCGGCGGAGAAAGCCAACTCCCAGCTCCAGCGAGCGCATCGCTGGAAGTGTCGCTTGACGGACAGCAATCCGCCCCTGCGACGGTCTCTGCCGATACCGCTGACGACTCCGTGACATCTGAGGAAACACCATCCTACGCCGAAGAGACGCCTGCACTCCCCGGAGAGGAGGCCGGGCAGGAGGGGGAATACGCGGTTGGGGAAACGGCAACCCCGCCGAGTGTGGCCGAAGCCGATGAGCAGACCTTCGCGGAAGCGGCAGATTCCCTCCTCTCGGCGGCAGATTCCGCCCGGACCCAGGCTAGCGATGCGGAAATCGGAGAACCCTCTCCGGGTTCAGATGGCGACAGCGGGGGTGAAACCGGGCCGCCGGTTTCCTCTGAGTTCCACCTCCCCGAACCCGTTACTTCCCGGAAGGAGGCGGAAGCCCCACCGGCATCCTGAGCCTTCCCGGCTTCCTAAAAGAGGGCGGCGGGGTAAAAACGGAGCCGCCCCGTCCAAACCGGCCTTTTCAAGGATGCACGGTCGATTACAATACTACACACTTACCAAGCTGTCATGTGTGAGGCGACGCACCCGTGTCCACCCGGACACAGGGAACTGGTACAATAGGGAAAAGGGGTCGTCCGGTTCTCGATCCCGAAGGAGATGCGCTTGTCCAACCCGCCAACGAAAGAGAAAGACACCAAAGGCGCCAAAGAAGCCAAAGAAAAGACGACGAAGATTCGGGTCTTCACTCTCGCCAAGGAGTTGGGCGTGGAGTCGAAGACGTTGCTAGATTTTTGCCAAGAGCTAGGCTTTACGAGCATCACGAACCAACTGAGCGGTTTGGAACCCCAGCAGGCGGAAGCCCTCCGTGAACGGGTCAAAAAGGGTCCGAAGCGTCCGTCCAGCGCGATCCCCGCACCTGCACCCGCTCCGAAACCGGCCATTCCCCCGACGGTCCCGCCGGTCAGCGGCAAAGTCGCCACACTACCGCGAGCGAAACCGGCTCCGAAATCGCCTCCCCCTTCCGCACCGGCGGCGCAGTCAGCCCCTCCAGCGGCTCCCTCCGGGCCGAGTGCACCCACCGCCTCAGTTCCTCCTGCAACCTCCCCAGCTCCCCCTTCGGCTTCCCCGCCCGGAAGCACGATGGCCCCGCTTGCAACTCCAGGAGCAGCGGCGACGGCACCGGCTGCGGTAGGACAAGCCCCGGCATCTGCGGCGGCACCCCCGCGGACGGCACCGGCCGTTTCACCGGCAGCCGCTGGAGGAGGCGCCGCCGCCTCCGCTCCTCCGCTCTCCGCCTCTTCGGATACCAAGGTTTCCGCTCCGACAGCTCCTGCTGCTGATGGCAGTGTCGGCCCCCCTTCGGGACCCTCGGCCCCCATTAGCTCCAGTCCCGCCGCAAGCTCAACTCCACCGGCTGCTGGTGGGGGTGCGGTGGGAAGTCCGCCCTCGGCAGCGGCAGCTACACCACCTCCGCCAGCCACGGGGCAGATTCCGGCGAGCGCGATTCCGCCCCTCCCTGGACCAGGCGGCGGTATTCGCAACTTGAATGTACCGATCGGTGGGCGGCCGCCGACCCTTCACCCGCCCCGGCCGTCCGCGACACGACCCGACGCGGGAGCGACTCCCAGCGGTCCGGCAGCGCGTGGGCCAGCCGGGGCGCCGCGCGCCACCACCTCGGCTCCGCCGCCCGTGTCCCCGCCCGCGTCCGCCGTGCCGCCGAGCAGTCCGAAATCAGCCCCGCCGGGAGTTCCGCCCGCTTCGCCTCCTCCCGCCGCGGAGTCAGGAACAGCTCCCGCCAGTCGGCGGGCGGAAGTGCTCAACCGTCCCCCGCAACCGCCGCCGCCGAAAATCATCGCTCCCCAGCGTACTCCTGGTGCCGCGCCGCCGCCTGGTAAAGGGAGTGGCCCCGGACCATCCCGTCCTCCGGCGCCCCCCAAGCCGAGTCCCGGCCAGCCGATGAAGCTGACGGAGGAGATGATCCGCCGTCTGCGGGAGGCCAGCGCGCGCGGCCAGCGAGTCAATCTACAAGAGCTAGCCCGCCAGCAACCCGCCGCACCGCCGACGCGCCCCGAGCCAGGCCGGCTTCCCTCCCGACCCAGCGGCCGCGGACCCGCTCTGCTCGATGAGGACGAAGAAGAACGCAGCCGCAAAAAGGCGGGTGGCTTGATCGGACGCGAGGCCCGCCAGAAGGGCCGCGGAGATCGCAGCCGCGACATCGACGAGCATGCCATCATCGTCGGGCCTGGCGGCAAGGTGGACATCATCGAGGAACAGTGGGGCTCGCGCCGCGGTCCCCGCGCCGCCCGCCTCCTCAAAGCCCGCCGCGAACAAGAACAACGCAAAATCGAAGGACCTGTCGAAGTCACCCTGCCGCTGACCGTCCGCAGCTTCTCCGAAGCCATCGGGATGAAGCTCAACGAAGTGATCCAGCGCCTGCTCAAAGAAACGGGACGGCTTTACGCCGCCAATGCCGTCGTGGATTTCGATACGGCGGCTCTCATCGCCCTGGAAAAGAACATCGAACTCATCGCCAAGCAGCCCGAAACCAAGGAAGACCAGCTTCTCCGCCGCTACCGGGAGATGCTGGAGAACGTCGATCCGGCACGCCTCAAGCCTCGCCCGCCGATCGTCACCATCATGGGGCATGTGGACCACGGCAAAACCACCCTTTTGGACAAGATCCGCCAGATGTTCGGCCTGCAATCCGACGTGGCGGCGAGCGAAGCCGGCGGCATCACCCAAGTGCTGCGCGCCTGGTCCGTCAAACGCGAAGTCGTGATCGAAAAAGATGGCCAGGAGGTCAAAGAGGAGCGTTACATCACCTTCCTGGATACGCCAGGCCACGAGGCCTTCACCAAGATGCGTGCTCGCGGCGCCAATGTCACCGACATCGCCGTGATTGTCGTCGCCGCCACCGATGGCGTCATGCCGCAAACCCAGGAAGCCATTAGCCACGCCCGAGCCGCCAACGTCAAAATCATCGTGGCGATCAATAAGATCGACCTGCCCAATGCCAACGTGGAACGCACGCGGCGGCAACTCTATCAGGAAGGGCTGGTGCCGGACAATATGGGCGGCGATGTCATCTTTGTCGAAACCAGCGCCGTCACGGGCCAGGGCATCAGCGACCTGCTCGATGCGATCATCCTCGTGGCCGAGGTTGAAGAGTGGAAGGCCGACCCCGACCGGCCCGCCGCCGGCACCTGCCTGGAAGCCTACATGAGCGCCGATGAAGGCGTCCTGGCCACGCTCTTGATCCAGCAGGGGACCTTGCACCGCGGAGACATCGTTCTCTGTGGCAGCGCCTACGGCCGGGTCCGTGCCATGTACAACGACTTGGGCCAGCCGATCCAGCAAGCCGGCCCCAGCATGCCGGTCCGCATCACCGGCCTCAACCGCGTGCCCAATGCCGATGACCCCTTCTACGTCACCGAAGACCTCGCCGAAGCCCGCGAAATCGCCGAAGCCCGCGAACAGAAGGAACGCGAAGCCTCGTTGACTCGCTTCGTCGCCCCCAAAGACCTCAGCGAACTGACCGCCGCCCAAAGCAAGGCCCAGGTCACCGAACTGAAAGTCATCGTCAAGGCCGACGCCCGCGGCTCCATCGAAGCCATCCGCAAGGAACTGGAGAAACTGGTCCACGAGGAGGCCCGCGTGCGCATCCTGCATGCGGCCGTCGGCGCCATCACCGAAACCGATGTGCAACTGGCCCTGACCAGCCCCCACGATACCCTGGTGCTGGGCTTCAATGTCACCGCCGACGATGCCGCCCTCAAACTCGCCGAAGAACGCGGCATTGCCCTGCGCGAATACGACATCATCTACAAACTCACCGAGGATGTCAAAGCCGCTCTAGAAGGCCGCCTCAAACCTGTGGAAGAAATTGTCCACCTGGGTCGAGCCGTGGTCCGGCAAGTGTTCAAACTGGGCAAAGTCGGCACGGTGGCCGGCTGCTACGTCACCAGCGGCGTGATCGAACGCAATGCCCGCGTCCGCGTGATCCGCAATGGCGTCGTGGTCTATCCCCCCAGCGACAAAGTCGCCACCCTCGAAAGCCTCAAACGGTTCAAAGACGATGTCCGCGAAGTCCGCGAAGGGTTTGAATGCGGCCTGAAAATCAGCGGCTACGATGATGTCAAAGTGGATGATGTCATTGAAGCCTACAAAGTGGAGGTCCGCCAACGCACCCTCTAAGGGCACCAGCGCGGCGGCAGGACCTCTTCCCTCGGTTCGCCACGGCTATGGTCATCGGTTCGCTCAAGGCGCGGTTGCTGGTCCGAGAATCGCGCACTCTCAAGGACAAGCGGCGGGTGGTGCGCAGCATTCTCGATCGCCTGCGGGATGGCTTCAATGTCTCCGCCGCCGAGGTGGATACCCACGATGATGTCAAAGTCGCCACGCTGGCCTTCGCCACGGTCGGCTTCGACATGGCCGCAGTGCAACATGTTCTGCAACAAATTTCCGAAGCCCTCCGCCGCCATCCCGTCGCAGAGTACCTCGGCGGAGAAAGCCGCGTCGGCTCGGAAATCGTCTGACCTCCCGCGGAGGACCGCACCGATGAAAACCTTCCGCCTCGCTCGCGTCGCTGAAGTCATCCGAGAAGCCGCTGCCAAAGCCATTCTCTTTGAACTCAAAGACCCGCGGGTCAAAAATGTCACCGTCACGCGTGTGGAAGTCTCCGCCGACCTCCAGCACGCCAAAATCTACGTCTCCGTCATGGGCAGCGAAAAGGAACAGAAACTGACCATGCATGGCCTCAAAAGTGCCACCGGCTTCATCCAAAGCCGCGTCGCCCAACAACTCACCACCCGCTACGTTCCACGGATCAACTTCATCCTCGACCAAGGAGTCAAACGCAGCATTGCCGTCTCCCAGTTGCTCCAAGCCGAACGTCAACGGCGCCAAGAGGGGGAACCGCCCGCCCCCGACGATGAGGAAGCTGTCACCCCCACGGACCTCGAAGCCCGCGAGGAGCTAGACGAACAGGAGGCCGAACGCGATCCCACCGATCGGCGGCCTCCCTCCCCGGCGCCATGATGTATGCTGCCCCCCATCCCGGACCCCGGTGCTGGCGGATGGCTGGCACCCCTTCCGGAAAGTCGGCGGCAAACAAACGGTGCAACAGCGGCAAGACCAGCGGTGCAACAGCGGCAAACTCACGGTGTCAACCCGGACGAACCGGCCCAAGCCAGCAAGGAACCAAACAAGCGGGCCATCGCCTGCGGAATCTCGGACCCTCCACCCCCAGAAGCAGGGATCCTAATAACGACCCCCAGGAAGCACGGATCAGAACCCAGAGGAAGGGAGAAAGTGCACCATGCCGGTGATTACGAACAAGCAGCAGATGCTCCAGCATGTCCAAAACGTACTGCGCAAGAAGTTTGCCACTGCCGTGGAGAAATGCCCCTCAGGCCGGCCCTTGCTCGAAGAGCTGATTTATGCCATCTGCCGAGAAAACACGACGCCCGCGGAAGCGTCCGCCGCTTACGAGCGGCTGGTCAAAGCGTTTATCGACTGGAACGAGGTCCGCGTCAGTACGGTGTCGGAAGTGACGGAAGTCCTCCATCCCCTGCCGGCGGCGGGAATCCGAGCACGGCGGATCATCGGCCTGTTGCAGAAAGTCTTTGAGGAGCGCTACAGCTTCTCCCTGGAAGACCTGGAGAAAAAGGGGCTGAAACAGGCCGCCAAGCAACTCTCCCGTTACAAAAATGACGTGACGGACTATACCGTGGCCTGGGCGATTCAACGCTTCCTCAACGGCCACGCCATCCCGCTGGACGATGCCACGCTGCGCGTTCTTCAGCGGCTGGGCATCCTCGAAGAGGAGA
>Ga0101943_1000558_pt1:10000-12500 | contig 55336 bp, 53 predicted proteins | sample DewCreD2012metaG_5_FD_75244 | JGI IMG/M metagenome (GOLD analysis project Ga0101943, IMG submission 75244) | Hot spring sediment bacterial and archeal communities from British Columbia, Canada, to study Microbial Dark Matter (Phase II) - Dewar... ... | reverse complement strand
GAACGCCGCTTCGGTCACGATTTCGGGCGTGTACAGGTGCATACCGGCGCGCAAGCTGCCGCCTCGGCACGCGCCGTGAACGCACTTGCCTACACAGTCGGGCAGCACGTGGTTTTTGGCGAACAAGGGTATGACCCCGCCACGCGCGAAGGGCGGCGGCTGCTGGCGCACGAACTGGCGCACGTGGTACAGCAGCACGACGCGCGCTTCTCACCGGACGACCTCGCGCTGGCGGGCGGCCGCTGGGAGCGCGAAGCCGATGCTGCGGCCCAGGCTGTGGTCGATGGTGGGCGCGCAGCGATTCAGCAGCGCAGCCAGCACGCAATGATCGCTCGCTTCACCGAGTCGCGCACGACGACCGAAGCGGACGGCTCGACAGTGGAAGTCGAGCGTATCTTGACGCCAGGGCGCTGTCGCCTGGCGCCGGAAACGCGCACCGGGAGCAGCGGAGACATCACCGGGCAGCAGGCGTTTCTTGAGATCAACGCCTGTCGGGGACGAGTGAGTGGTGGTGTACGCGGGGAGATCAACTACGGCGACGCCATCAACGACGCCGCCGCAGCCGCGGCACGTCTCTTGACCAATCTTGGCTCGGGCCAACGTCCTGACCAGGCGTTGCGCAGCTTCGAGAGCGACCTGCGCCAGTTGACGCCCAATGCCCGCCTCCGCTTCAACCTGGGTGCGCCCGGCTTCCGCGCCAACCTGGAAGGCGCGGGCCAAGCCAGCATGGCTGGCGGCGCCAGCGGGCAAGCACAGTTGCGTCTGGAGTTTGATGTCGGTCCTGTGACGATCGGGGCGCAGGGTGCAGTGCAAGGCGGCACGCAGCAACAGACCAGCGGCACGGTTTCCGTCACCATCGAACCACGACGCCGCGAGAGCACATCGCAATGCTATGTCTGTGCGTGCAGCCCGCCACGCATCGAGTTCCGCTGTACACGGCGCACGCCGCACACACCCACCACGCCTCCAGCACGTCCGCAACCGGTGATCGTGCCGCTCTTTTTCAAGTACGCCGACATCACGCCGCGCCCCGGTTGGGAGCGTCGCTATGAGGAAATGCTGCAGCTTGCGGTGACGCGGATTCGCTCTGGGTACACGATTGCTCGCATCGAGGGCTTCACCTCGCCAGAGGGACCGACGCGGCAGCAACGGCCGGGCGGTTTTGAGGGCAATGTTCAACTTGCTCAACGCCGGGCGACAGAGGCGCAGAGCGATCTACAACAGGCACTGCGCGCCGACCTGGGCAATCTCCTCATCATGCGCGGCAGTGAACATGTACGCACTGCCTTGAGTGCAACCTATCCGGTGGTCGGCCGTGGCGAGTTGTTCGGCGCAACCGCAGCGGGCACAGAGGTGGCGAATCGCCAGTTGTTCTCACACCTGCAGAGCACACTTGGCGCGCCTCAACCGGGCCAACCCGACCCACTTGCCGAAGCCAACGTAACTGGCGAACGCATCCCAGAGGAGGTTCGCGCTGAGACGGAGGCGCAGGCAGCCGAGTTCCGCACAGGGCAACGCGGGCAGCAGCGCCTCACGCAGGCGCAACGGCTGGAAGCGATCTATCAGCCGCTGCGCCGTGCGCTGATTCACCTCGATCCGCCGCCGCCCCCGCCGCCGGATTTGCGGCCTTCGCCGGAGACGCTGCGCGCGATCGTGGGCGAGCCGATTGCATGCACGGACGCGCATCGCGCCCTTTTCGCCAATGTACAACTGCCGGCAAATCAGATGTTCGAAGGCGAGTGTAGCGAACCCGGACAACGACCGGATCGCGCAAGATAATGAAGGGGCATAACCAGTGAGGGCAATCCACGAATCGAAGCCACGAACACAGGCGACGGCGCCGCCAGCCGTCCACAGCGCACTGCGGGCGCCGTCCCGTCCGTTGGATGAAGGTACGCGCCAACTTATGGGCGCGCGGTTTGGAACCCGCTTTGATCACGTTCACATTCACGCCGATGCCCAGGCTGCATCCGCTGCGCGAACAGTGAATGCACGCGCGTACACGGTGGGCAATCACATTGCGTTTGGCGCCGGTCAATTTGCGCCGCAGACGTCTACAGGTCAGCGTTTGCTGGCGCACGAGCTGGCGCATGTTGCCCAGCAGCGAAAGATTGCTGACGAAAGTCCTCGTGCGCACCCTGCACTGCCGATCTCACAGCCCGGCGACGCCGCCGAGGTCGAGGCCGACCGCATCGCAAGCGGGGAGTTGCCAGCTAGCCAAGCTACCCAAACCGGCGCCCAGATTGCGCGGGCGCCAGCGAGCAGCGCAGCGCCGGCCGCCTGCACCGGTCTGGCTCGCGCAGGGATTGAGCTGTCCGTGCAGATGGCGGTCGCTGCGATCAGCGTCATGCCAGACAGCGCCATTCGCTGGCTCTACCGTTCACTCAAGTGGCTGCGCACCTGCTTTGCGCCGTTCACAGAGAAGGATTTCCAAACGCTGGTTTCGAGCGACAAGTTCTATCCAGATGACCGACGCGAGGCAATCGCCAAAGGGTACAGC
>Ga0101943_1000557_pt1 | contig 55354 bp, 45 predicted proteins | sample DewCreD2012metaG_5_FD_75244 | JGI IMG/M metagenome (GOLD analysis project Ga0101943, IMG submission 75244) | Hot spring sediment bacterial and archeal communities from British Columbia, Canada, to study Microbial Dark Matter (Phase II) - Dewar... ... | reverse complement strand
CTGGGCGGCCGATACCCGGGCTTTACACGGCCGGGGAGATGCTGGGCGGCCTCTGGCACTGGAACTACCCGTCGGGGTCGGGGATGATGGCCGGGGCGACCTTCGGCCGGATTGCCGGGACCAGCGCCGGCCGGGCCGCCCGGGAAGGCTAGGAAGTTTCCCCGTGGCCGAAGATTTTTCGGGCCGGGTCGTCCGGCTGGATGACCTTGCGCCCCGGACCGGCCTGCCCGGCCACCCGGGCGTTACGGCGTATTCGTTCGTCCGGCCGGGTCAGGGCTGCCGGTGGCTGCTGGTGACCCTGGATGTGGTGGAAGAGGGCGGGGGCATCGAGCCGCATTACCATGAGGGTCGGGACTTCGACCACGCCTACTACGTGGTCGCCGGCGAACTGCTGGTTACCATCGGCGACCGGGAATACCGGGCGGGTCCCGATTCGCTGGTCATCTTCCCTTCGGGCGTCGTCCACGGCTTTAAGGCCGTAAGCCCCGGCGGCGCCCGGGTTCTGAGACTGGGGGCCAGCCCGACCGGGGAAGCTACCGGCGGGAGCGTCTTCGTTTCCGGGGGAGGGTAGAGCCTATGCTTCTGCTGAGCAATGACGATATAAAGCAGGTTCTTACCATGGACGTGGCCATCCGGACCCTGGAGGAGGCCTACGCCGAGTTTTTCCGGGGTGAGTCGGTCTGCCGGCCCCGAATTAATATCCAGGTCCCCCTCGACCCGGACGGGAAGGTCTACAACTGGTCCACGGTGGAGGGCGCGTCGGCCGGGCTGGGGTACTTCGCCATCCGGCTCATGTCGGACATAAGCTACATCCAGACCTGTGAGGGGGTCCGGACGCGGGAAAAATACTGCGTTCGGCCGGGCCTCTTCTGCGGCCTGATCCTGCTGACCAGCATTCATACCGGCGAACCCCTGGCCCTCATGCACGACGGCTACATCCAGCACATCCGCCAGGGGGCGGACGGGGGAATCGGGGTCAAGTACATGGCCCGGCCCGATGCCGAGGTCGTCGGCATGCTCGGCTCGGGCGGCATGGCCCGGTCCCACGCCGAGGCTTTCTGCGCCGTCCGCAGGGTTCGCCGGCTTAAAGTCTTCAGCCCCACCCCGGAGCACCGGAAAGCTTACGCCCGGGAGATGGCCGAAAGACTCGGCATCGAAGCGGAGGCCTGCAACAGCCCGGAGGAGGTCTACCGGGGCGCCGACATCCTGGCCGGATGCACCGATTCGGTGGAGCCGGTCGTCCGGGGCGAGCTTATCGAACCGGGAACCCACCTGGTGGAGGTCGGCGGCCTGCTGGACGAGGCCGCGGTCCGGCGCATCGACGTTGCCCTCCGCTTCGGGCTGACGCCGCCCCCGGCCGGCCATCCGGACTGGGTTGTGGAGGGCGACAGCCTTGCCTGGCGGGTCGGGGCCGGGGGCTCCGGCGGCCGGGTTGTTGGGGATGCCGCCGCCCGACTCCCGGCCGAGAAAATTGTCTATCTTAAGGACCTGCTGGAAGGCCGGGTAGGGGGCCGGCGGCGGCCGGAAGAGATAACCTACTCGGAGCGGGGCGGCCTGCGGGGCGTCCAGTTTGCGGCCATCGCCGGGAAGGTCTACGAGCTGGCCCGGGCCCGAGGTCTGGGCCGGGAACTGCCCACCCAATGGTTTCTGCAGGACATCCGCAACTGATGGGCCCGACGGAAGCCATCAGCCGCTTCGTTGCCGAAACCCGGTTTGACGCCCTGCCGGGTCCGGTCGTTGAGGCCGCCAAAATCGCCATTCTGGACGGGATCGGGTGTCTGCTGGCCGGCTCGGCCGGGCCCCTTGCCCGGATTGTGGCCGACTACGTTCGGGGGCTCGGGGGGAACCCCCAGTGCGTGGTGGCCGGCCACGGCTTCCGGACGAATCCGGTCATGGCCGCGTTCGCCAACGGTACGTTTCTGCATGCCCTCGACTTCGAAATCCAGGGCATCCCGCCGGCCCACGGGACCTCGGCGATCCTGCCCCCGGCCCTGGCCCTGGGCGAGGTATTCGGGGCGTCGGGAAAGGATGTCATCGTCGCCTACGCCGTCGGCTGGGAGGTTCAGCAGCGGCTCCGGGCGGCGTCGGCCCGGTTCCGGGGCCGGATGTTCCACCCGCCGGGGGTCTTCGGGCCGCTGGGGGCGGCAGCCTCGGCCGCGAAGATCCTCGGCCTGGAGGCGGGGCAGGTCCGGATGGCCCTGGGAATCGCCGCGTCCCGGACCGGCGGCCTCTTTGCCAACAACGGCACCATGGTCAAGTCTACCCATCCTGGGAACGCCGCCCGGATGGGGGTCGAGGCCGCCCTGCTGGCGGCGGCCGGTTTTGTCAGCAACGACGCCATCCTCGAAGCCCACCAGGGCTACGTCGAGACCTTCTTCGGCCAGGACTTCGAGTGGGACCAGCTCACCCGGAACCTGGGCTTGAGCTGGAACCTGGTGGACCCGGGATTTTACATCAAGCGGTTCCCGGCGGAGATTTACATGCAGTGGGTGGCCGAGGCGGTCCTCGACCTGCGCGCAGCCCACGGCCTGCGGCCCGAGGACGTCGACGAACTTGAGGTTGAGCTGCCGGCCCTGCGGCCGGAGCTTTCCCGGCCCCGGCCGAAGAGCGGCCTGGAAGGCAAGTTCAGCTTCGAGTACTGCGCCGCCGTAGCCCTGGCCACCGGCCGGGTCGACATCGACGCCTTTACGGACGGGGTCCGGTTCTCGCCGGAGGTTGAGGCCGCCCTGGACAAGGTCCGGCTGAGGCCGCACCCGGATGTGCCCATGGACACCGCCCACATGTTCGCCCGGGCCACCGCCCGGCTGAAGGACGGCCGGCGGGTTACGGCCGAGTGCCGGCACTTCCGGGGCTCGCCGGAAAATCCGATGTCCCCGGCCGAGCGGCTGGGGAAGTTCCGGGCCTGCGCCGGCCGGGTTCTGGACCCGGCCGAGTGGGACCGGCTTACTGACATGGTAGAAAATCTTGAACGGGTAGCGGACATCAGGCGGCTTACGGCCGCACTCGAAGGAGCCGGGAGGGCTGACCCATGACGACGAAAGCCAGGCGGCTTCGGGAGCTTCTGGCCGGTCCCGGGCCGGTGGTTGCGCCCGGGGTTTACGACTGTATCTCGGCCAGGGTTGTCGAGCGGGCCGGGTTTCCGGCCGCCTTTATCAGCGGGGCGGCGGTCACGGCCAGCATCCTCGGCTACCCCGATGTGGGCCTCCAGACCATGCCCGAAATCCTGAACCAGGCCCGCAACATCGCCCGCTCGGTGGAGATCCCCGTCATCGCCGATGTGGATACCGGCTACGGCAACGCCCTGAACGTGATGCGGACGGTCCGGGAATTCGAGGCGGCGGGGGTGGCGGGCATCTTCATCGAGGACCAGACCTTCCCGAAGCGGTGCGGCCACTTCGAGGGCAAGCAGGTCATTCCCGCCGAGGAGATGGTTGTTAAAATCCGGGCGGCCTGCGAGGCCCGGCGGGATAAGGACTTTGTCATCATTGCCCGGACGGATGCCCGGGCCCTCTACGGTCTGGACCACGCCATCGAGCGGGGCATCATGTACGCCGAGGCCGGGGCCGACGTCATTTTCATCGAGGCGCTTCTAAGCGTCGAGGAAATGGCGAAAGTTGCCCGGTCGATTCCGAAGCCGGTCCAGGCGAACCTCAATGAGGGCAGCAAGACGCCCATGGTGCCGGTTCAGAAGCTTCACGAAATGGGCTTTAAGCTGATAACCTATTCGGGCCTGCTTCAGCGGGCGGCCATCCGGTCGATGATGAACGCCCTGGAGGTCTTAAAGCGCGCGGGTACGACCGAATCCCTCTACCCGGATCAGGTCTGCGACCTGGTTGAGCGGAGCGAACTGCTCGACCTCGAAGCCTTCTATCAGCTTGAAGAGTGCCTTTACGGGCCGCTGCTGGAGACCGAGGGGAGCTGGCGGGCCGAGCTCCGGGCCGGGAAGAAAACACCGGGAACCAGGCGGGACCTGCCCATTTAGGCCGGCGGCAAACCGGGCCGCCGGGGTGGTATCATTAGACTTCGGGTGCGATGCTCGACGGGATTCCCCTCATCGACGCCCACATCCACGCCGCCCGCCTCCCGACCGTCAGGGTTGACTGGGCCCTCTGGGCTAACCTTTTTGGCCGGGGTGAGGATATCCGCCGCCTCTATAACGAGGATGGTTCCATCGACCCGGCCCGCTTTGACGCCTACCTTGAGGCCGAGGGCGTCGATATCGCCATTCTGGTGGCCGAGTACAGCCCCAGGGTCACCGGCATCCAGCCCGTCGAAGATTTCCTGCCACTGCTGGGGTACAACCCAAAACGGTTTAAGTTTCTGGCCAACATCAACCCCTATTTTCACCATCCCGTAAAGGCCGAGCTTAAAAGACAGCTTGGGCTTGGGGCGGTGGGGTTGAAGATCCACCCGGTCCACGGGGGCTTTGCCCCCAACGACCGGATGCTTTACCCGGCCTACGCCCTCTGTGAGGAAGAAGGGGTTCCGGTGGTCTTCCACTGCGGGACGAGCATTTTTCCGGGGGCCTCGAACCGGTTTGCCGACCCGGCCCTCATTGAGGACGTCCTGCGGGATTTTCCGGGGCTTAAGGTCGCCCTGGCCCACGGGGGGCGGGGCTGGTGGTACAGTGCGGCGGCGTTTATGGCCCTGATGCGGGAGAACGTCTACATCGAGCTTTCGGGACTGCCCCCGAAAAAGCTTGCCCAGTATTATCGGGATTTTGACCTGGGCCGGCTTGCCCAAAAGTTCATTTTTGGGACCGACTGGCCAGGGGTGCCGGGCATCCGGCAGAACGCCGAAGCGATTGCCGGGCTCGGCTTCGACCGGGAGACCCTTGAGAAGATTTTCTTTAAGAACGCCCTGGAATTTTACGCCGGACTGGCCCGCTAATTGGGGCGCGCGTTGGGCGGATAGTCAACCGAAAGGAGTCAAAACATGGGCGAGGTAAACTGGCTTGAAAAGGTTGTGGTGAGCGACGAGGCCCTGGCCGATGCCTGGGAGCTGATTAAGGGCCACCTGGAGGGAGTCGAGGAGGCCGACGTCGACCCCTGGGTCGAGCCGGTCCTTTACCCGAACCTGATAAAGACGCCGGAGGCCGGTAAAGATGTCTGACCTGACCGAACTTACCGTAACCGCGGCGGCCGACCTGATCGCCCGCAAGAAGCTCTCGCCGGTCGAGCTGGTCCGGGCCCTGCTGGACCGCATCGAACGGGTGGAGCCCAAGGTCCTGGCCTGGGCCCGGCTCCTGCCCGAGGCGGCCCTGGATGAGGCCCGCCGCCTGGAAAGCCTGCAGGTCAGGGGCGAACTCTGCGGCCCCCTCCACGGGATTCCCGTGGGGCTTAAGGACATTATCTTCACGGCCGGGGTCGAGACCGCCGCCGGCTCGAAGGTTCTGGCCGGGTTTGTCCCCGAGTACGACGCTACCGTGACGGCCCGGCTTAAGGCCGCCGGGGCCATCATCCTGGGCAAGACGGTTACAACCGAGTTTGCCATGTTCGAGCCGGGTCCGACCCGGAACCCCTGGAACCCCGAGCACACCCCCGGCGGCTCCAGCAGCGGCTCGGCCGCGGCAGTTGCCGCCCGGATGTGCCCGGCGGCCTTCGGGAGCCAGACGGCCGGGTCGATCCTGCGGCCGGCGTCCTTCTGCGGCATCGTCGGGCTTAAGCCCACCTACGGCCGGGTGAGCCGGCACGGGGTCGTGCCCGTGAGCTGGACCCTGGACCACGTGGGGCCGATGACCCGGACGGTGGCCGACGCGGCCCTGCTTCTTAAAGTCGTGGCCGGACCGGACCCGAACGACCCGACGACCCTGCCCGTGCCCGTCGACGACTACCCGGCGGCCGTCGGTCAGGATGCGGCCGGCCTCCGGGTCGGCATCCCCGACAGGTTTTTCACCGAGCTTGCGGATGACGAAAGCCGCCGGGCCTACGAGGCGGCCATAACCAGGCTCAAGGAGCTGGGGCTGATGCCCCGGCCGGTGCGCCTGCCCGATGTCTTTGAGCCCCTGCGGGACGCCCACCGGACCGTCATGTACGCCGAGGCGGCAACCTTTCACAAAAAGTGGTTTGCCGAGCGGCCGGATGACTACCGGCCCCGAACCCGGCGGATCATTCAGGCCGGAATCCTCACGCCGGCGCCGATTTACCTGCGGGCCCAGCAGATTCGGACCCGGGCCGTCCGGGCAATGTTGCGTCTCTTTGAAGAGGTTGACGTGCTGGTTACCCCAACGACAACCGGCCCCGCCCCGCGGGGTCTGGACTGGACCGGTGACCCGGCGTTCAACCAGCCGTTCAGCGCGGTGGGCTTTCCGGCCATCACGGTCCCGGCCGGCCTGAGTAGCTCGGGCCTGCCGCTGGGGGTCCAGTTCGTCGCCCGTCCGTTCGACGAGCGAACCCTCATCCGGGTCGCGGCCGCCTTTGAGGCCGCGTCCGGCCTGGCCCTCAAACCGCCGATTTGAGTGGGTTTTGGGCCCGGTAGAGGATGACTGCTGTCAGGCCGAGGACGACCCAGCCCACCGGACTCCAGAGGGGACCGGCCACGGCCGGGTCGACCCCCTTGAGGAGAAGCAGGGGAAGTCCGCCGATGGCGTTAAATGCCCCGTGGGCGATAGTCGGCGGCAGAACGCTGCCCGATGCGAGCCGCAGCCAGGCAAAGATGATGCCGAGGAGAATGCAGAAGACGGTGAATAAAAAGACGCCGGGTAGATACGGGGGCGGGTGACCGGGGTAGTTGTAGCTGGCCAGGAGGATAAGGGGGCCGTGCCAGAGGCCCCAGACCGCCCCGTGCAGGATGATGCCGGGCCAGGTTCCGAGCCGGCCCATCAGCCTGGGGAGCAAGTAGCCCCGCCAGCCGAGCTCCTCCCCGAAGGCGAAAAGGCTGTTAATTAACACTGCCACGGTAAGGCCGGCCGCAACCTGACCGGCCAGGAGGATTTCGACCGGCACCGGAACTTCGCGGCCCGTCTGAGCCAGCATGGACCGCAGGGTTGAAAGTTCGGCATCCAGCGGGTAGATGGCCAGGCTGTAAGCCGTTGAAACAAGGGTGAGCAGAGCCGGCATGAACCAGGCCAGGATGACGTATCCCCAGGCCGGCCAGCGCAACCCGGCGTCGGCAAAACCGGCGCCTTCGACCCGTCGGGCCAGGTAAGCCCCCAGGGCCGGCGGCCACATCAAAAGAAAGGCGACCGGCAGGACCAGCCACGGGCTTGCGCTCAGGCCCGTTCCCCGCGCAAGGAGCGCAAGGCCGACCTGAACCGGCCAGGCCAGCCCGAAGGCCGCGGCCAGGAAAACGAGCAGGCCCGGCCGGCCTGCGCCCGGGCGAGCCGGTGGGTATCTGGCAGGCACGCCGTAATTTTAGCACCGGCAGGGCCGCCCGGCGCGAAAATATCCTCAGAATGGGCCGCTTGCGTCGGCTTCTGCCTGCAGCACTGCTCCTGGGGCTGGCCGTCGTCGGCTGGCGGGTCTGGTCTGGCCGGCGAAAAGGCCAGCCGGGCTCGCCCTGGTTTGCGGCGGCCTGTGATTTTGTCACCGGCCGGCTGGGGGATGGTCGCCTGGGGCCCCTGCGCTCAGAGGTCGTCGGGACGGCCGGCGGGCGCGTCCTCGAGGTTGGGGTGGGGACCGGGGCCAATTTCGGGCACTACCCCGAGGGTGCCAGCGTCGTGGCCGTCGACCCCGATATTTTCATGCTGCGGCGGGCCCGCAGGCGGGCCAGGTCTCTGGGCCGGGATGCGGCCCTGATCCTGGCCGCGGCCGAGGCCCTGCCCTTCCCGGACCAGACCTTCGATACGGTCGTCGCAACCCTGGTTTTCTGCTCGGTGGCGGACGTGAGCCGGTCGCTGGCGGAGGTCCGCCGGGTCCTGCGGCCGGACGGGACGTTCCGGTTCATTGAGCATGTGCGCGCCGCAGACGGCCTCCTGGGGAAGTTGCAGGACGCGGCGACACCGGTCTGGCGCCGGGTGGCCGGCAACTGCCACCTGAACCGGCGGACGGTTGAGGCCATCGAGGCGGCGGGATTCGAGCTGGTCTGGCTTGAAGAGCATCGGCTGGCCGTGATGCCCCTGGTGGCGGGGCTGGCCAGACCCCGTCTGGCCTGACCTGCAGGTCGCCTGGCTTGACGAATGGGAATCCGGGAACGCCTTCGATTCTACGCAACCCTCGGCTTTTACAAACTCCTTGAGTGGGTTGAGTGGGCCCGGTTCAATATTCCGGACCCGCTCCGGAGCTGCCTGGTGCTGGCCGTCGTCTTCGGCGGGCCCTTCGGACTGTGTCTGGTCGTCTACTTCGTCCCGACTGCCCTCCAGGTTCTGGGCCTTCCCGGCTTCGTTGTGAACGCCGGACTGCTTGCCACCCTTGCCCTCGCCTTCGGCCTGGTGGTGCTGGCGGATGTTTTCGTCATCCTGCTGATGTTCGCCGACTGGCTGGATCGGGAAAGCCGGCGGCCGAGGGATGAGCTTTAGCCGCCCAGTCCCCAGCGGGCGGCCAGCTCGAGGGTGCGGCGGGCCCGCTCGTAGATCGGCCGGTCGACCATGCGCCCCCCGACGGCGATAGACCCGAGGCCGGCCTGCTGGGCCGCCTCATAGGCTTCGACAACCTCCCGGGCCCAGCGCACTTCGGCCTCATCGGGGGTAAAGACCCGGTTTATCGGCTCGAGCTGGTCCGGGTGGATTGCGTACTTTCCCGTAAAGCCGAGCTGACGGGCGAGCTTTGCCTCCCGGGTAAGACCATCGGGGTCCCTGAAATCGGGGTAGATTGTGTCGAGGGCCTGGACGCCCAGGGCCCGGGCGGCGAGGGCGATGAGGGTCCGGGGCACGAAGAGCTCTTCTCCGGTCGGGGACCGCTGGGTGCCCAGGTTGAAGGTGAAATCCTCGGCCCCGAGGCTGAGGCTTGCGACCCGGCGGGATGCCCGGCCGATGGCTTCGGCCCTGAGCAGTCCGGCCGGGGACTCGATGCCGATGCCCACCCGCAGGGTTCCCCGGTCCAGTCCGGCCCGGCCCTCGGCCCAGGCCAGGAGCTCTTCGACCTCACGGACGTCGTCCGGGCTTTCGACTTTGGGGACGTCGACCCCAAAGAGGCCCGGGACGATGACCGCCTTGAGGTCGTCGGCGGTCAGACCCGATGAGAGGCTGTTTACCCGGACCAGCACCGTCCGGCCGGCGAAGGCCCCGGAGACCAGAGCTTCCCGGACGAGGCGGCGCGCCTCGGGCTTTTCCTCCGGGGGGACCGAATCTTCCAGGTCGAGAACGAAGGCGTCGGCGGGGAGGGTCGGGGCTTTGGCCAGCATCCGGGGCCGGTTGCCCGGCACGTAGAGGACGCTGCGAAAGATGGGCTGCGAATTCACGGCGGCATCTCCCAGCTAAGTTTTATAAAAGCGGCGGCAGTACGGGCAGACGGAGAAATAGCGCCGCTGGCGGCGGCCAAGCTGGTAATAGACCTCGTAGACTTCCGAGAGGTGGTCCTCGCAGAAGAGCTTGCGGCACCTGGAGCACTGGCCCCAGAGCGGCCCTGGGCAGTCGGGATGGCCGCAGGCTCCAGCAAGGTTTCGGGCGTCGGCCGCGGCCTTGTAAGCCTTAAAATCGTCGATTTCGGCGAGCCGCCGGGCGCAGTCCGGGTGGGTGCAGACCGTGGCCTCATTAGGTAGAAACCGGCCGTGCCGGTTGCAGAAGGGCCGGCCGCAGTAGACGCAGACGCCGACCGGGGTGTTCCGGCAGCGAAAGAGCCGATAGCGGACATACCAGCAGGCCTGGCGACCCGGACCTAAGCCCACTACGGTTAGACCTCCTCGGACTCCGGTGAGACGGGCCGACGTACTCGCTCCGATTGGACCACAGCGGCAGCGAAAACGCAAGTGCCAGCCGGGCGAAGGCCGGGCCCATCACCGAATACCGAACGGTTCCGCATAGTTATCAGCACATATCGCATATCAAAATATTGATGCATTTACTGTCAAGTCCGGCTAAACAATAGTCCGGATCGGTACTTTCGTACTATTGACGCGGGTATGTGTCAGTCAGTAGCATTACTTCGAGTTTATGTGAGTACGGGGCTGGTGTTTAGGAGCTGAGGTTACCAGACTCCGGCATGCTGACGGCTGGGTTATCTCGGTCTCAATTATGACAGCTTCACAAATCAGCATGAAGGAGGAAGCGAAGCCTTGAGACGTCTGCCCATTTTCGTCCGGCTGTTATTCCTCGCTGCGGTGACTCCAGCCATCTTTATTTCGCTGTTGGCCTCCGCCGCCGGGGCTGGCCTGGTCGCGCGGGGCGGCTCATCGCCCGCCGAGGGCGACCTTGTCCTCGATGCGAACTCCCATCTCTTTATGCCGCTGGTGTCGAATGCCCGTCGTAGGGCAACCCCGACTCCTACCCCGACAAGCCCGGCGACTCCCACGCCTTCCCCTTCCGGGTCGTCTGGACGTTCGGCGGTTTACACGATTTTCGGCAGCCAGGCGCCGACCAGTTTCGACCTCAATGATACCAGTCCTGTGGAACTGGGTGTGAAGTTCAGGCCAACCGTTAATGGGTATATCCTGGGTGTCCGCTTTTACAAACATAGCCAGGCTACCGGGACCCACGTTGGAAACCTCTGGACCTCCCGCGGTAATCGATTGGCCTCGGCCACATTCGCGAACGAGACGTCTTCTGGCTGGCAGCAAGTCTATTTCCCAAATCCGGTACCCGTCACAGCAAACACCGTCTACGTGGCTTCAGTCTTTATGTCCCAGGGCCGGTATGCCCAGCACACAAATTACTTTACAACCACTATTACCAGCGGACCCCTGCAGGCCCTCGCGGATGGCGTCAGCGGGCCGAATGGGGTCTACGTTTACAGCGGCACCAGCGCCTTCCCGAATAACGGCTACCAGGCGTCGAACTACTGGGTTGACGTAATCTTCACTTCGAGTTCAAGTTCATGGACCAACCCAGCACCTTCCGCGCCCAGCCCAACCCCGACGCCGACTTCCAACCCGGTTTCGTCGCCGACCCCAACCCCGACGACCAATCCGGTCGCGTCGTCGACGCCGACCCCTGTACCTCCGACGGCTACTCCGACGCCCGCCTCGTCGTCTGGTGGGGGGCCGAATGCGACCACGACGGGGGTGCTGACCCTTACGGCGACCTACCGTTCGATAAGCGTTTATGCTGGTTTTAGTGGGGATGCCAATGCCAACAACAGTGCCGTTTTAGAGTACCGTCGGGTTGGCCAGGCCGGCTGGATTCGGGGCATGGACCTTACCCCGGACCGCCGGACCCAGGTCTACGGCGCCAACGCCAGCTACCCGAATCCCTTCGCCTTCCAGTGGCGGGGCGCCATCCTGATGGCCGAGCCCAACACCGATTACGAGGTCCGGGTCACCTTCGCCGACCCCGACGGCGTCTCAGGCCCAAATCCGCTCTACGGCCGCATCAGGACCCGCAATGAGGACCCGCCGGCTTTGGGCGCAGCCTACTACGTGGACGGCGCCTCAGGCTCCGACTCCAACCCGGGCTCGTTAAGCGCCCCCTTAAAGACGATTGCCAGGGCCTTAAGCCTGGCCCGCCCCGGCGATAAAATCTACGTCCGGGCCGGAAACTACCCGCCCTTTGAGGTCAGCACCTCGGGCACAGCCGATAACTTCGTGGTCATCTCGGCCTACCCGGGCGAGCGGCCCAGGGTCTCGGCGGCCCAGGGCTCCGGGGTCCTTATCAGCATCAAGGCCAGCTACGTGCGGGTCTCGGGCTTTGAGCTTGTTGGCGGCCGCTGGGGTGTGCTGGTCGGGGGCAACGCCCACGACGTCATCATCGAGAACAACTTAATCTACGGCCAGCAGGCCGCCGACCAGGAGGGTGTTCCGGTCCAGATTGGGGACACCTTTTCGACCCAGAACCCGGTGGCCAACGTCACCGTCCGGGGCAACGAAATCCGGGCTGACACGTTGCCCGAGCCCGAGACGGATTTGATTTTGGTCAAGGCGGCCTCGGGTGGGCATGCCATTTACCGGAACCGGGTCGTCTTTTACTACCCGGGCGGCAATGTCCACGGGACCGACTGCATTGGGGGTTTGCCGAACTTTGCGCCCCACGGGGGCTATTTTAAGGACACTGACGTCTACGAGAACTACTGCGAGGGTGCCACCGACGAGGGCATCGAAATCGACGGGGGCAATGCCAATATCCGGGTCTGGGCCAACACGATAGTTGGGGCCAACATTGGCTTTTCGATAACCCCGGTCTATTACGGGCCGGTCTATGTCTTTCGCAACGTTGTTTACAACCTCAGGGACCACTGGGTTGGGTCCTGTGGGCTTGTCAAGGACGGCGAAAGCGGGGCGGGTGCGGTCTACTTTTACCACAACACCTTCTATTCGGTGGACGGCCAGGGGTGCAAAGGTTACGCCAAGGGGTTTGTCAAATACGGCGGGGATGATGCCCAGGCGAACGTGGTCATCAAAAACAACATCATCTGGGTCTGGTCCCGGCTTTATGAGACGGGTTCGAAGTTTGCGGACTATAACCTGAACTACGTTGAGCCGGGCTCCAAGGACAAGGTGGCCGAATACAACGGGGTCAATTACTGGAGCTGGGATGCGTTTCGGACCGGGACCGGGCTTGAACGAAACGGGCTGTGGGGCAAGCCGGTGTTTGTCAACCCGGCTGGTGGGGATTTCCGGCTGGCGGCCGGAAGCCTGGGCATCGACCGGGGCCAGGTCATCGCCGGCTTTAACGACCCAGCTTCACCCTGGCCTTTCAAAGGCTCAGCCCCAGACCTCGGCGCCTTCGAGTCAGGGTAGAAGCCGGACCTGCACCGGAGGGCTGCGGGGTCCGGTTATGGTCCGGACCCCGCAGCCTTTTGGCTGAAGTGAGGCTCCGCCGCGCTTCCCGGGCAGCGGCAGATCTTTAACCTTATCTACACCGGAATTTAAGATATCTGCCCTATAGTTATGGGGTGATTTCGGGATTGGCCCAGAGGATCCGGGACCGCTGGCGACCCTCAGCCATTCGAGTCCTGGCAGGAATGGCCGGGGCTGGGATATTTGTGGCCGGCCTCCTGCTGGCCCTCGACCTTTTTTCGCTTCGGATGCTGCTGGCCGGCCTGGGTGGGACGTCCCTGGCTATCCTCGCGGCCAAACTGCACGCCAGAGTGCTGGCCCTCGTCGCTCACCAGGGCGCCCAAATCCTCGAACTGGGTCTGGGTCTGATCGGGCTGGGTCTGGTGCTTCTGGTCGTGGCCACTGGCTTCCGGCCACGCTGGCCATCTGGCCGAATTTAACACTTTCTCCATGCGGGCTCAACCCGTAAATAGCACCTGCCAGGTTATGACTGACTCGGAGGGCCTGCAGACGGGAAACAGTACCCTGAACAGGCCCCCCGATTCAACATCTTTTCAGAAGGCGGGTGCGACTATGGCAGCCAAAGTCCCACTGGCCGGCTCGGAGCCGGTAACCCTCGTCACCGGCGGATGCGGTTTTGTCGGGAGGCATCTGGTGAGACGCCTGCTCGCTCAGCGCCGCTCGGTGCTTATCGTCGACGACCTTTCAACAGGCATTCACCCGGACCGCTGGCTTGGTTCTGACCACCAGGGCAGGCCGTGGAGCCGTACGGAACAGGGCGGAGTAACGGTTTACCGGTCAGATGGCCAGCAGGTGGTATTTGCGGCCCGTGACCTTATTGCCTGGCTGCTCTTCGACTGGCCAACATTCGAGAGGTCCCAGGTCGGTTTTGACTACGTCTTTCACCTCGCCTCGGTGGTTGGTGGGCGGGCCAAAATCGACGGCGACCCGATGGCCGTGGCTATCGACCTGGCTATTGACTCTGTCTTCTTCCGGTGGGCAGTCCGGAATCGAGCCAGGATCGGCCGGGTCCTCTACGCAAGCTCAAGCGCCGCTTACCCGGTCCAGTTCCAAGGGGCCGAAGGGGCGGTGGCCCTCAGCGAGGACATGGTCGCCTTCGGCGTGAACCTTGGCCAGCCCGACATGACCTACGGCTGGAGTAAGCTCAGCGGCGAGTACCTGGCCGGGATCGCGAGCCGTCACTACGGCCTCGCCGTGGCGTGTGTCCGGCCGTTCTCCGGCTACGGCGGCGATCAGGACCCGAGTTACCCGATCCCGGCCATCGCCCGCCGGGTTGCCCTGCGCGAAGATCCGTTGGTCGTCTGGGGAAGCGGCCAACAGGGTCGGGATTTCGTCCACATTGAGGACTGCATCGAGGGGATGCTTCTGGCTATAGAAAAGATTGCTGACGGTGGCGCCGTGAATATCGGCACCGGCCGCCTGATGACTTTTGTGGAGGTCGCCCGGCTCTTTGCCAACCTGGCAGGCTATGACCCGGTCATTTTACCCCAGCCCGACAAGCCCCAGGGGGTCGTCTGCCGTTATGCCGACACCATCCGCATGCGCACCCTGCTGGGATGGTTTCCCCGCATTACGGTTGAAGAAGGGTTCGCCCGGGTCCTGGCCGAGCAGACGGAGGCCATTCGGGCCCCAGCTGAAACGGCGGTTCCGGGCCCCTTCAGAGCTGGTATGATTCGGCGGGAGCCGGCTTCTGGACGCGGAGCAGCTGGCGCTCGTGCCAGACGCTCCCACAACCCGAGCTGACCACCGAGCAGAGGTAAAAGCCGCCCCCAATATTCTTCAGGGCGGGACGGCCGCAGCGGGGGCAAACGGAATCAATCATTTCAAAAGTAACCCTTCGTAGACGCCAAGGTATTTCTGGCGCTGAACATCCCACGCGTATTCCCTGAACATCCGGGAGGCGCGCCTGGCACGTTGTTGCGCCCCTTCCGGGTCGCGATAAATCAAAACCAGCGCCCGGGCGAGCTCAACACTGTCACCCGGCCTGAAATAATACACCGCATCCTCTGAAAAGTACGCCTCAAAGGCAGGCCATCGGGCGAGGACTACTGGTATACCCAGGGCGACGTACTCCATAAGTTTATTGGGCAGGGTGAGATCATTCAGCATTCCAACGTACCCAACCCTCGCTGCGGTAATAGCCGTTAACAGCTCGTCCAGGGAAACAAAACCCCGGAATTTGACGAACGCGTCGACTCCCCGGGCCCTGGCCTGGGCTTCAAGGGCGGTCCGGTGTTCGCCTTCGCCGAAGATGTGCACCTCCGTCTCGGGCACCTGTGCGATCACCTCGGGCAGAGCGTCGATGAGCACCTGGATCCCGTACCGCTCCAGGATTGCGCCGTGGCTTACGATGGTGAACCGGTCGTCAACGGCTGCCCCGGCCAGTGGCCGGAACACTCTGTCGTCGGCCGTATTGAGCACAACGGTCACCCGGGAATTGGAGGTCCCCCGACCGACGACGATCTGGCGGGCCCGCTCGTGGGGAACAATTACCCGGTCCCCGGCGCTGGCGGCCAACCGCTCCACCCAACTGAGCATCCGGATCAGGGGGTGGTTGAGGGACCAGCCCCGCAGGTAAGCCAGGAGTTCCGGCATGTTATCGAAGATATAGAACACAAGTTTTGCGCCGGTGAGCTTCGGGAAGAGGCCGGCCAGAATTAAAATATCCGGCATGTTATCAACCTCAACGGCTGCAAACCGGTACCGCAGGTGGAGGACAGCCACGGTAACAGTTGCCAGCAAGGTAAACGCCCCGTATTCCCAGGCATACCTGAGGACTGATCCCCGCCGGTGCCGGACCGGCAAGCGGTAGACCCTCACCCGGTTCATGGTTTCAGATGAGGGCTGACCATGTCGCCGTAGGGCCACGACGCAAACGTCGTACCCGGCCGCGACGAGGGCTTCGGCATCGCGGCGGACGTGGGTGTCCGGATAATAGTTGTGCCGGACAATGCAGACGGCCGGACGGCGGTCCGACTCCGGGTCAGCTTCGTGGGTCCGGGACATAGCTGGCAATTCTCCTGTTCCGGCGGCTGACAGCCCGCTCGTAAACCTCCAGGACCCGGTGGGCTACTTCATCCTGGCTCAGGTGGGCCACCCGGCTCCGACCGTCAGTCCGGTAAGGCGAACGGAGGACTTCGGTGGTCCGTCCGGCAATCGCCGTCGGGTCCCGTTCGACCAGAAAACAGCCTGGAGTGCCGCCTACCACCTCGGGCACGTCCCCGACCCGCACCGACACGATGGGCAGGTTACAGGCCATCGCCTCCTTAATCACCATCGGCGACCCCTCCAGGTCCGACGTAAGGATTAAGACGTCGCAGGCGTTCATGTAATCGGGAACGACATCGTGGGGCTGCTTGGTCAGCAGGATCAGCTCCGCGTCGGGCATCAGCTCCTTTACCCGGGCCATAGCGGCCTTTACCAGGTCAAACCGTTTTTCGGGACGCCAGTATTCCCCGGCCCACAGAACCAGGGGCCTCGTGGCCGGCAGCTTCAGCCGGGCCCGGGCCTCGTCCCGGGGAGCTGGCCGGAAGAGGTCCAGGTCGACCCCGCACGGGATGACCCAACCGTCATTGTCATTCAGCTTCCGGCGGGTCTCCTCCGAAACGTAAATGACCTCGTCGAAGAGGGGCGTGACGAGGCGGCAGAGGGGGCCCTGCCAGCGGGGCTGGCCCAGCACCTCCGGTCCGTGGTGGGTTAAGACGGTTGGGCAGGTGAGCTGCGCCCGGGCAATAATCCCGGCGAGAACATAGTGGGCGTGGACCACATCGTAGCGCCGGCCCCGGAGGAAAAGCCAGAACCGGGGAAACGCCCAGAAATAATTGGCGGTGCTCACCCGGCCGTTCACGAAGAACACATCCACTTCGACCCCGAGTCGCCGAAGGGAACGGACCTGGTCGTAGACAAAGGTCCCGAAGGCGGGCGCAGCCGGCGTCGGATACATGTTTGTTACTACCAGCACTCTCATTCAACATCTCCCCCCACCCAGAACGGGTCCGGCGGGTTCTTTTGACTCGGGTTCGCAAAGAGGAGGCCGTTCAAGAAGGTCTCGAAGCGGCCCATGTAGGCCGTAAATACTTCCCGAATTATTGAGTCAATGGAGGGCTCAAGATCTTGTGCTGCTGATACCTGCGAAAGTCCGTGCTGGGCCGCAATTTCCCGGTAAAGACGGGCCTCGGCCTCCAGGTCCGAGTGCCAGGGTTCACCTGGCTTTCGGGCTCGGGCAACGGCGGGCGCCACATCCAGCAGAAAGGGCCGGTCAGGCCGGGGAACGAGCCGCACCATCAGCCGGTTCAGCCGGCGGCCAAACCGGTCCCCGGGCGGCAAAGAAAGTTCCACCTCAACGGCAGTATCGTAAACGTACCGGTCGGCGACGATGACCCGACCAAGGCGCGCCGGCAGCCACACCCGCAGCCAGGCATGGACCATCTGGTCCAGGGCGACGAGGGCCACCCAGCCGGCCCTGACGACGGGGTTTGCAAGCCGGTTCCGGCGCCGTTCAAGGCCGTCGGCCGGTGCCTCTGCCGGGGTCCGTGGGGAGATGACTCTCTTCAGGGGGCCAAGAAGTCTGGGAAGGCCGGTGGATCCGCCGCGGCCCCAGACGTAGTCGGCCTTCAGTTCGCCCAGACGAAAGGCGTCGACCAGGGCAGTTGCGTGGGCTGTTTTCCCTGAACCGTCGATGCCGCTGAAGCTAATAACCATTCCGGGCTGGGGTCGCAGGCCGGATTTGAGCTTAAGGCCCCAGACCAGGGTCAAAAAGGTGTCCCTGAGCCGATGCCGAACCGCTCGGGTCGGGTCCGCCAGAATCTTCCGGTAGTAAAGATACTTGCAGAGGGGATAAGAAAGGCGGAGGGGAAGGCCCACCTGCGCTATCGCTACCCGTGTCTTGCGCAGGCCGGCCGCCAGAATCGGGTCGGCGGCAATGGCGGTCTCGCAGAATTTCTGCCACACCCCGGGGACGGACGAGTTCCCGAAAAGTTCGGCTTCGAGGGCTGCGAAGGTCAGCACCATGAATCTGAGTCCGTCGGCCCAGCCCCGGCTCCGCGCGACCCCGAAGGCGTAGTCCCAGTTGAAGCCGGAACCGCTCTGCTGAAGGGCATGGCGGACCCGGGCCACTTCATTGAACCGGATAAGCTTGTTTTCGTAGCAGGCGTGGGCCAGGTTGATTAAAACGGCATCCTCTGGCGACGGCACGTTCACCAAGGGGTCGTCCTGGGCTGGCTCGAACCGCTCCCAGATGGTGCTCTCATCCATGAATTCGACAAGCCAGGTTACTTTTTCATGAACGTGGATCGCCGATACGCATCGGCCGCCCGCAAACTTCCGGAACAGGTGCTTGTGGGGCTCCTCGATGTTGCGCAGCTCGACATAGCCGAGGGACCGCAAAATCTCTCGGGCCCGAACCGCGTCAGTTGGCCGGACGAGAACGTCGATGTTATCGCTGGTGTAGGGGAAGGACGGATGGTTTCCGGCCGACTTTATCATCAGGCACGGGATTCCGGCGTCGGCCCAGGCCTGCCGGACTTCTAAATACTCTTTGCGCTGGCCTTGCCAGACTGCAACTTCGGCATCCAGGGCATCCCGGAAAACAGCGCTCCGGCTCAACCAGCTCGGGGCGACCCGGGCTACCGCTAGCAGCGGGTATCGGTTTCGTTGAAACCAAGCAGTTGCCCCATCCGGCGTCAGGCCGGGAGCCGGGCCCAGCGGGAAGTTGCCTTCGGTCATCCGGGCAAAAATCCTGGTGGCTTCCCGGGGATCCGCAGGGGCTTCAATGAGGGCAGAGCGCATGTTCAATCACCTGGTGGGCAATCGCATCCCAGGAGAATGGAGCCGCGAACTGACGGGTTCCGGCGGGGACCCGGGGTCCGTGGTTGCAGACGCTGAGGGCCGCCGCAGTCAGCTCCCCGGCCGTGTCAGCAAAGCGGATGGCCGGATGGTCCGCCGGCAGGATGGCCGGAAGGGGGCCGAATCGGGTCAGGACTACCGGCAGGTCGCACGCCAGGGCCTCAAGAACCGAGAGGGGCATCTCGACCGAGTGAGCGGCTGACTGGACCGGGAATACGTAGCAGTCGGCGAGCTGGTAAAAGTGCTCGACCTGCGGCTGGAATTCGTTGAAGACCCTGACGCCGGCCGCTCGGAGGCTCGCCCCGAGTTCGGGGTCGGGCGCGGTACTCGAGCTGGTGAGAAGGAGCGCCTGACAGAAGCCCGTCCGGGCAAGGTCTCCGAGAATTCCAACCCCCCGCCCGGCCTTGAGGTGGCCAGCATGGAAAACAAGAGGCAGGTCCGGGTTCAGGCCGTAAGCAAGCCGCAGCTGGCGGCGGACCTCGGCCGGGACCGGCCGGAAGCGCCCGAGGTCAACCCCGCTCGGAATGGTGCGCACCCGGCAACCCATCCCCTCGTAGTAGCGCCGGCCTGACTCTGACTGAACGTAAACCAGCTCAGGGGCCAAACTCCGAACGAGAAGCGCCTCAAGCCGGCTATGGGTCCGGGGCTGAAGGCCAACCAGCACCACGGTGGCGTGGGGACAGCAGGTCTTAAGGACACCAGCCCGGGCAAACGACCAGACGGTCGTCGATGCCGAGGGGATGTAAATAATAATATCGGGCCGGAAGGCCCGGAGTCGGCCCCAGAGCCGCGGGCTGAAAAGAGTCCGGGGGCCGGGGATAGTCGTGACGCCGGGGTTTCCCGGCCCGGGTCGGGTGGCAATCACCTCGACCGCGTGCCGGCGGCGGAGAGCACCAGCCAGACAGAGGCCGAACTTCGTCACCCCTTCGTCGGGCCGGCCGGCCAGTCCCTCACCGACGAGAACCACCCGCCGGAGCCGCATTGCTTGGGAAGAAGGTCCAAGCTCTCCGGGCCCCACATCGGACGCCTGACCCGACATTGTCGGTCTGCTCATCTCTGACCGCCAATATAGGATCAGGCAGCCCAAGAACGGTTGACATCGGGTCGAGCAAAAGTTGAGAAACTCCACTGGCCTCGACCCTGGAACCGATCCCGGCCCTGCACCCCGCTTTTGTGACCCTTTACGCCCGGACGCCCATCTCAACGTCTTCCCAACGACCCGATAACGGCGTCTTGACCGCCAGTGCCTAACCTTGAAACTGAAAATGGATACCAACTATGCCGGTTTAACCGGAGGGCCCGCAGGTTTTCAGGCGGATCCGGCTGGCCTGCGCCCGTACGACGCCGTTAAGCGGGCCATCGACTTGTTCGGGGCCCTGGCCGGGCTGGTCGTGTTGAGCCCGCTGATGGCGGCCTGCGCTGTGGCCATTCGGCTGGATTCCCAGGGCTCGGTCCTTTTCCGCCAGGAGCGGGTGGGTCAGTGGGGACGGCGGTTTACCATGCTCAAGTTCCGGTCAATGTATCCCGATGTGGACCCTCATCCCCACATTGAATACGTCACCGCCTTTATCCGGGGGGAGGCCCCCCGCTTCGACTCGGGGGAAGGTCTCGTCTACAAGCTGGTTGCGGATAAGCGGGTGACGAGGGTCGGGCGCTGGCTGCGGCGGATGAGCCTGGATGAGCTGCCTCAGCTGTGGAACGTGCTTCGTGGGGAGATGAGCCTAGTGGGGCCCAGGCCCCCCACCCCATATGAGGTGAGCCAGTACCAGCCGGCCCACTTTGGCCGGCTCGCGGTTAAACCCGGCATTACCGGCCTGTGGCAGGTCTGCGGCCGGAGTACAACGACGTTCCAGGAGATGGTGGCTATGGACCTGGAATACATTCGCCGGCGGTCCCTCTGGCTCGACCTCAAGATCCTGCTCAAGACGATCCCGGCGGTCCTCTCGGCCCGCGGGGCGCACTGAAAGGACGGTGGTAAGGCAACCATGAAGCTGTCAGGCGGGACGGACCGGGTCAAGGTTGGCGTCGCTGGCTTCGGCTACTGGGGTCCGAAGCTGGTCCGCAATTTCTCCGAAATCCCCGAGGCCGATATGGCCTGGGTTGTCGACCGGGATGAAACCCGGCTGGCCAAGGCCCGGAGTCAGTACCCGGGCCTCGAGGTCGGGACAGACTACGACCGGATGCTCGCATCCGATGTGGAGGCGGTGGTCGTGGCCACCCCGATTCGGACCCACTACGCCCTGGCGAGGGCCGCGCTGCTGGCCGGAAAACACGTCCTGGTCGAAAAACCCCTGACGGCCGCCAGCGCCGAGGCCGAAGAGCTTACCAGACTCGCCGAAACGAGCGGTCTTACCCTCATGGTTGGCCACACGTTTATCTACAACAACGCGGTTCGCCTTATCCGGGAAATTGTGTCCAGTGGAGAAATCGGCGACGTCTGTTACGTAGACACTGCCCGGCTAAACCTGGGACTTTTTCAGAACGATATTAACGTAGTATGGGATCTGGCGCCGCACGATATCTCAGTTTTACTATACATACTCGGACAGGAACCCATTCGTGTTAGTGCTCGAGGTAAATGCACTATTCTCCCGAATATCCACGACGTAGCTTACATCGAATTCAGGTTCCAGAATGATCTGCTGGCCCACTCCCACCTGAGCTGGCTTGATCCGTGCAAGGTTCGCCGGGTGACCATTGTTGGGACGAAGAAGATGGTTGTCTATAACGATGTCCAGGATACCGAAAAGGTGCGGATTTACGATAAAGGCATCCAGCAACCTTACGAAACCGACCGCTTCAACGATTTTCACTTGACCTACCGTTACGGGAGCGTGACGATTCCGCACATCCCCTTGCAGGAGCCGCTGAATGTCCAGTGTCGTCACTTCCTTGAGTGTATCCGGACGGGCAGCCGACCGATGACCGACGGCCACTCGGGTCTCCAGGTGGTTCGGATCCTCGAGGCCATCGACCAGTCCCTCGCCCGCGGCGGCGCCACTCTACCGGTCCCGGCCACGAACCTCAACGGCCTGACCCCTGAACCGCCCAATCCTGAACGTCCGATGGGGTCGGTGGGCCAGCCGGCGGGAATCTTCAGGCCTTCGACGTACCGAACCGGAGGGTCTTAGTTGGCCACCGAAGTTCTCGTCCCGAAACTTGGCATGAACACGGAGTGCGCACGGATCGTCCGCTGGCACCGGCGGGAAGGGGACCAGGTAAACGTCGGCGACGTCCTGGCCGAGGTGGAGACCGATAAGGCGAATTTCGAGCTGGAGGCCGAGGCGGCTGGGGTCGTCCGGAAGCTACTGGCGGCTGAGGGCGACGAAGTGGCCATTAACCAGGCCATCGCGATTATAGCTGGGCCCGATGAGGACATTGCCGGGCTGCTGACCGAAATCGCGGCCAGGATTGGGGCCGAAGCCCCACCCCACGTTGAACAGGTTTACCGGTCCTTGCGGGAACGTTCGAAGCCGCCGGGCGGCGACCGCCGGCTCGACCCTGCGGCTCTCCGCGAACGCCTGGGCCGGCAGGGGATTTTTGATCCCGGCCGGCCGGGGCGCCGCCGGGTGGCCATCTACGGGGCCGGACTTGGGGCCAAACAGCTCCTCGAAGTTACCCGGCAGCTGACAGAGGTCGAGGTCGTCGGCCTCATTGACGACAACCCGGACCTGGTCGGGTCGGAAGTCGAAGGCCTGCCAGTCCTGGGCGGGTACGACCGGCTCAGCGACCTCTGGAATAGCCGTGCCGTCGATGGGGTCGTCCTCTCGTTTCATTCGGAAGTCCGGCGCCGGATTCACCGGCGGTTGCGGGCCGAGACCGGCATTGAGATTCTCCCACTGGTCGACCCGCGCGCCATTATCGGCCACGGAGTCCGGGTCGAGCCCGGGGCTCTCGTCGAGGCCGGCGCCGTTATCGGGCCAGGCACAGTTGTGAGCGAGGGAACGATCGTGGACGTTGGGGCAGTGGTCGCCCACGACTGCCGGCTCGGCCCCTTTTCTCACCTTTCCCCCGGGTGCCACCTGTCCGGGGTGGTGAACCTGGTTGAGAACGTCCTGGTCGGGGCCGGGGCTTCGGTCAATTCGACGGTCACCGTCGGCCGCAATGTCATCATCACCCCCGGTGCCGCCGTAATGAACGACGTGCCCGACGACGTCATCGTCGGGGGCGTTCCCGCCAAAATTATCGGCAAGAGCCGGCGGGGAGGATGAATATGACCCGGGCTGAGTTTATCGAGTACTACCGCCGGATGCTTACCATCCGGTACTGCGAAGAGCAGATCGGCCTGCTCTTCGCCCGGAACCTGACGATGGGTACCGCCCACCTCTCCATCGGCCAGGAAGCCTGCGCCGTGGGGGTGCTGGCGGCCGCCCGGCCCGACGACTACGTCGTGAGCACCCACCGGGGCCACGGGCACCTGCTGGCGAAAGGCGCAAGTCCAGCCCGACTGATCGCTGAAATCTGCGGCCGGGCCACCGGCTTTTGCCGGGGCAAAGGGGGGTCGCAGCACATCGCCGTGGGTGAGATCAACTTCCTGGGAACGAACGGTATTACCGGCGGCGGGATTCCTATCGCAACCGGGGCCGCCCTTTCGGTCAAAATTCGGGGGACTGACCAGGTGGTTATTTGCTTCTTCGGAGACGGCGCCGCCAATCAGGGCACGTTCCACGAGTCCCTTAATATGGCGGCGGTCTGGAAGCTACCGGTCGTCTACGTCTGCGAGAACAATGGTTACGCCATGTACACCCGGTCGACGGACGTCACGAGCGTGGCCGATATCGCCGTCCGGGCCGGCGCCTATGGGATTCCCGGCCTGAAGGTCGACGGGATGGACCTGCTTGCCGTAAGGGACGCCGCCGCCGAAGCCATCGACCGGGCCCGGCTGGGGCTTGGCCCAACCCTTCTGGAACTTGAGACTTACCGCCTCTGCGGCCACTCGAAGAGCGACCCGGGCAAGTACCGCCCGAAAGACGAAGTTGCCAAGTGGACGGCCCGAGACCCGGTCGCGACCTGGCGCCGGCGTCTCCTGGTCGAAGGGCTGGCCGAGGTCGAGCTTGCCCGGGTTGAGGCCGAAGTTAAGGCCGAAATCGAGGCGGCGACCGAGTTTGCCCTGCAGAGCCCCTACGCCGAGGACGAGGCCCTGGAGGGCACTTACGCGCCGACTCGTCTCGATGCCGCCATGAAAGCGGGCGCCCGGTGAGAACCTTGACGTACCGGGAGGCCCTCTACGAAGCCCTCCTGGAGGAGATGGAGGCCGACCCCAGGGTCATCCTTATCGGGGAGGATTTCGTCGGGGGCGGGGCGTTTGGGGTAGCCGGCGACCTGCCTGACCGCTTCGGGGCCGACCGGGTCATCCGAACGCCGATCTCTGAGAACAGTTACGTCGGCCTTGCCGTCGGGGCAGCCATGACCGGGCTCCGGCCGGTGGTCGAAATTATGTTCATGGATTTCGTCACCCTCGCGATGGACCAGCTCGTAAACCACGCCGCGAAAATCCACTACATGTACGCTGGCCAGTACCGGGTGCCCCTGGTTCTGCGGACCCCGGCCGGGGCGGGTCGGGGCTACGGGGCGAGCCACTCGCAGAGCCTCGAGGGCTGGCTCATCCAGGTGCCAGGTCTCAAGGTCGTCGCGCCGAGCGACCCGGCCGACGCCAAGGGACTCCTTAAGGCCGCCATCCGGGACGACAATCCGGTCGTCTTTATCGAAAATAAACTTCTCTACCCGAAGAAGGGCGACGTCCCCGACGGTCTCGACACCGTTCCCATCGGCCGGGCCCGGGTTCACCGGCCGGGCCAGGATATCACCATCATTACTTACGGCCGGATGGTTGACCTGGCCGTCGAGGCGGCAGACATTCTGGCCAGAGAGGACGTCTTCTGCGAAGTTATCGACCTGCGCACCCTGAAGCCGCTGGATATCGAGACGATCTTCGGGTCCGTTCGGCGGACAGGCCGGGTCGTCTTTGTCGAAGAGGGAACCGGCGGCATCGGCGCCGAGGTCTGCGCCCGTATCGCCGAAAACTGCCTGGCCCACCTTAAAGGCCGCCCGACCCGGGTGGCCGCCGGGGATGTTCCGATCCCCTCGGCTGGTCCCCTCGAGCAGCGGGTGATTCCGCAGGTCAGCGATATCATAAACGGTTGTATTGACAGCCTCCAAGTTGAGTGAAGGGGTAAAAGATGCAGTCAGTCTACCGGCCAAAACTCGTTGCCCGAAAGAAGATCATCGCGACCCAGGTACCCTTTGTCGACCTCCGGGCCCAGTATCGTCGGCTGAGGCGGGAGGTTCTGGCCGCGATTGACGACGCCCTCGACAGCATGCAACTCTTCCTGGGGCCGAACGTTCGGGCGTTCGAGGACGAGTTTGCCTCCTACTGCGGGGTTCAGCACGCCGTTGGGGTCGGGTCCGGCACCGACGCCCTCTATCTCGCCCTCCGGGCCTGCGGGATCGGGCCAGGCGACGAGGTAATAACCGTGGCCCACACGTTTATTGCCACGGTCGAAGCGATCGTCCAGACCGGGGCCGTGCCGGTCTTCGTCGATGTTGACCCGGATACCTATACCCTCGACCCGACGCGGATTGAGGCGGCTCTTTCGCCCCGGACCCGAGCCATCGTTCCGGTTCACCTCTACGGGCAGATGGCTGATATGGGGCCGATTATGGAAGTCGCCCAGCGGCACGGTCTGCTGGTTGTTGAGGATGCCTGCCAGGCCCACGGCGCCGAGTACCGGGGCCGACGGGCCGGTAGCATCGGTGATGCCGCCGCCTTCAGCTTCTACATGTCGAAGAACCTTGGCGCCTATGGGGAAGCCGGGGCCGTCACAACGAACTCCCGTTCCATCGCCACCACGGTGGCAATACTTCGCAACCACGGCTCGACGAGCAAATACGAGCATGCCGAACTGGGGGTGAACTCACGACTCGACGAACTCCAGGCAGTGGTGCTCCGGGTTAAGCTCAGGCACCTGGACGAATGGGTGGCCCGGCGCCGACGCCACGCGGCGCTCTATGCGAATCTCCTTCAGCACACCGCGGTAAAACTGCCAGTCACCCGGGGCGGTGCCACCCACGTTTACCACTTGTTTGTTGTGCAGGTTGACGACCGGGACCGGGTTCGGCAGGGGCTTGAGGCCCGCAGTGTGAGCTGCGGCGTCCACTACCCGGTCCCGCTCCACAGGCAACCCGCTTTGCAGGGCATCGGCCGTATTTCTGAGGACCTGAAGGTCACTGAGACGTTGGCCAGCCGGATCCTCTCCCTGCCGATGTTTCCTGAGTTGACGAAACAGCAGGTGCGGTACGTAGCCACCATCCTTGAGGAACTCGTTAACTAAGGCTGGGAGGTAGCCCGATGATTCACATCCACGGCCGCAGACGCAGACCGAGGAAAATCCCTAAGTCGGTGCCCGGGAACGAAATGGGGGCCGTCTCCGGATCACGCCCGATAGACAATCCGCATTTAAAATTTGCCATCCGCTGGTGGTGGTTCGTTCTAATCACCACCATCCTGGGTGCCCTGCTGGCCGTCGGATATCTCAAGCTCGGGCCGGCGCCTTACGAGAGCACGGCGGTGGTTTTGGTGCCACCCCAGGTTAACCCGGCCGAAAACACCCTCGGAAATCCGAGCGAGGTCCGGAGTGCCGCCAGCAACTTCGCCGCCCAGGCGGCATCCCCTCAGATTGTCGAAATGGTGAGCCGTTCGCTACCGGCCAGATACCGACTGACACCGACCGAGCTAATGCTCATGGTCCAGCAACGAAAGGTTGAAATTCGGGCCCCGACTGGGTCGAATCTGATAACAATCCGGGTAACAGACTCCGACCCGGCCTTTGCCCGGGCTCTGGCGGACACGTACGCCTCGGTCTTTGTTGACGACGTGAACCGATCGACCACCCTGGCCATTGAACAGCGCCGGCGAGAACTGGAAGCCCGAATCGTGGCGGCCCGAAATGAACTCACGACGGTCCAGCGGTACCAGCTCCTTCAGGAGCTGAACAACCGGTTGCAGGGCCTCCGCCAGCAACTGCTTGAGCTTCAGGCGACCTATCAGACGGAGCTTCAGCGGCAGATTCAGTTAAGTCAGCTCGGGGGCGCGAATCCGCAGCTTGCGGCGGCTTCGGTTGGCGTTCAGACAAAGTGGCTTCAGCTGATGAACGAGCAGCAGCGCCAGCTGGAAACCGACATCGCCTCGATTACCGAGCAGATTAACACCGTTCAGAAGGCCATCAATACCGACCCAAGCTCGGTCGACCCGACCGTTGCCGGGGCCCTGGCGACGGCTTACAGTCAGCAACTTCTCAAGCTTTCGCAGGACTACGCCGACCTGCAGCTTAATGCCCGAGCCGGAACCCTACCCCTCACCAAGTACGGGTCCGCTTCCGAGCCGATTCCGGCCATCGGTCTCCGCCTTGTCCTCATCGTCGGCCTTGGGGCAGGTTTTGTGGCGGGCGTGGCCATCGCCTACAGTATCGACACCGCCCGGCAGTCCGGGCTGATAGTCATAAGGCCAGGGCAGATTGTCGACCTACCGGCCCGGAGCTGGCGAGCCTTCGGGGCCGCGGCCCGAGCATTGGCGGGAGTGCTCCTGTTGCCGTTCCGGCTACTTATCCGGGGTTTGGCCGCCGTCGGGCGTGCCGTTTGGCGAGTAGCCTGGTTGCTGGTATTCCCATTCTTTCTCGTCGGCAGGCTGATTCCTGCGCCCGTCCGGGCGGTCGGACGGCGCATCCCGTTTACCCGGAAAAGGTCAGCGGTCAAGCCGCGGGTGGTTGCGGTGGAACGGGACCAAAAGACTACGTTGCCGGTCGAGGTCAGACTCTGAGTTGACCTGGGGCAGATACCTCCCGAACAGCGGCAGAAGGGGCGGACGAACCGCCTGGGTCAGAGACGGAAAGGCGGGTTGGGAGTGCAGACCCGGGCAGGTCGGCCGCCCCTGATGCCGGCCCCCATCAATGGCAGGGTGAGCATCCCGGCCGTCCCACCCAGGGTCAGCTTTCCCCAGGTGGGCGCCTGGGCCGGTTTGGCCGCGGCTATTGCCGTCATGTTCCAGAGTCCCGGTTACCCGTACCTGCCGTTCTTTCTCGGCCTGATCGGCGGGGCATTTGTGCTGGTTGCAACCAGTCCGGCCTGGGCCCTGGCTCCGGTCGTCATGGCCGAGCTCTCGGCCGGCGACCATATTATCGGCAACCTGGGGGTCAGCCTGCGGCTCGCCGTTGTCGGGGTGGCCATGTTGCTGACCTTTCCCCTCGTTCTTCGGAACCTCGACCTGACCGATGGTCGGGTAACCCGGGTTCTTTTCCCTACCGTTGCCTTCATCGCGGTCGCAACGCTGGCGAATTCCCTCTTTTCGGAAGCCGACTGGGTCATCAAATACCTGCGCTACCAGCTCACCGGGCTTGCGACCTTGCTCCTGTTCGCATGCCTTGCCCCTGACCGCCGGAGTCTGCGGGGTCCGGCCCTGGCTGCCCTTGGATTCGGGGTGCTCGCCGCGGTCGCGTCCGTCTGGCAACATTTCGACCCGAACTCAGCCCTTTACGCGGCCGCCGGCCCCGGCCACGTAGGTTCACTGAAGGGCCGGGCAGTGGGCCTGACGACCCACCCCGTCAACCTGGCAAACGACATGCTGTTTATCTTCATGCCCTTGCTCGGGGTCCTGGCTGTCGGCCCGTTGCGGACCGCCCGGACACGCCTTTTGCTCGGCGGAGCAGCGGGCGTGGTGGGCATCGGGGCGTATTTCACCTATACCCGTTCGATCCCCCTCGCGGTCGGAGCTGGGCTGGTCATGATTGCCTTGTTGCTCAAGGGGTTCCGGCGAGTACTGTTGCTCGGGGTCGTCCTCGGGGGATTCCTGTTTTTCCAGTTCGCCCAGGGCACTGGCCTGGTGGGTCATCGGTACTACCGGACTGCCGACGAGGACGTGAGCGCCCTGAGCCACGAGGTCTTGTGGCAGCTCGGGTTTGCCGTTGCCATGGACCACCCCCTCCTAGGCATCGGTAACGAGCACTTCGAAGAGGTTGTGGTCGACTATTTCCGGCAGGTTACGGGGGCCGCGGCGGCCGCCGGTCAGCGACCCCACAATGACTTTCTCAATGTCTGGCTTTCGTGGGGCACCGGCGCCCTCCTTGTCTATGTGCTAATGTTTGCGGGCAGCCTGGCCAACTATATTCAGGCCGCCCGCCTCAGCTCAGGGTGGGTCCGGGGCCTGGCGGTCGGGGGCGCGGGGGGGCTGGTGGCGTATGGAGTCAATTCGGCGTTCCACAATTCCCTGGATAGCTCGACTTTCCTGTGGATGCTGGCCGGGCTTTCGGTAGCCCTGGTCAGGCTAAATGACCTTAACAATCCCGAATCGGGCTCGAGCCGGGTCATAAGCCGGTCCGGCCGAACTTTTCGGGTGCAGCGGAACGGAACAGGTGCCCCGTGACCCGGCTGACGGTTGTCTATCCGGTCAACGAACTCAGGGTCGGCGGGGCCGAACAGCAGTTGCTCGAACTTGTCCGGGGGCTGGATAAAAACCGGTTCCATCCGGTTGTTGCGGCCCTGTATGGCGGAGGCGCCCTGGAGGCCGAGTTTCGGGCCGTTCCGGGGCTTGAAGTTGTGGCCCTGAACCGGCGGGGTCGATATGACTTTTCGCCCCTCCGCACCCTGGGCCGACTTCTACAAACGCGCGAGGCGGCAATTGTCCAGCCTTTTTTAAGTCCGGCAACGTTCTTCGGACTCGTCCCCGCATTGGTTCTCGGGATACCGGTCAAAGTTGTCACCGAGCGCTGCGGGGTGCGTCGTCGGCGCCACCTGGGCTACCACATGTACCGGACCGCTGAGGACATCCTGACCAATTTTGCGGATGCCGTGGTCGCTAATAGCCAGGCGGGACGGGACCTTCTCCTGAGCCGGGGTATTCGAGCGGACCGCATCCGGGTCATTTACAACGGGGTAAACCCGGCCCGGCTGGAGGCCAACCCGGCGGAAACGGCGGCAATCCGGGCGCGGCTTGGCCTGCCGGCCGGCGGCCAGGTGGTCGGAATTGTCGCCAGCCTGACGCCCGCAAAAGACCACCCGACGTTCCTCCGGGCCGCTGCCATCATTGCTCGCAGCCGCCCGGACCTCCGGTTTGCCGTCGTCGGCGACGGCCCCTTGCGAGCTGCCCTTGAAGCCCTGGCCGAAAGCCTGGGAATCCGCGCAGCAACCGTATTCTTCGGCTACCGGCGGGATGTCGCAAACTTTCTGGGTGTTTTTTCGGTCCTGGTTTCATCCTCGTGCGACAATGAAGGCTCCTCGAACTCGATCCTCGAGGCGATGGCCGCGGGGGTTCCGGTGGTGGCAACGGCCGTTGGCGGAACCCAGGAGCTTGTCCGGTCTGGCGAGACAGGCCTGCTCGTGGAGCCGGGCAATTCGGCCGCCCTGGCCACGGCTATCGACGAGACCCTGGCCGACCGGGCCGCGGCCGAGCGGCGGGCGGAGCGGGCCCGGCTGATGGTACGGGACCGGTTCAGCGTTGAGCAGATGGTTGGCGGATACGAAAACCTCTACGTTGAGCTGCTGGCCGCCAAAGGTTTCGGTAAGGGCCAGACCGAAGGAAGACAGGTAACCGGTGGGGTTGGAGGCTAGCAGCCGGGAATCTGCGGAGACCCGGACCCGGCCGCGCGTCGCGGTCGTCATCCCGTGCTATAACGGCCGGCGGTTTCTTGGGGTCTGTCTCAGATCTATCGGGAACCTCCGGTCAGACCCGGTGGAGGTCGTAGTGGTTGACGACGGGTCAACCGAACCCATCGCCGATGTGGTTGAAGCAAGCCTTCCGACGGCGCGCTATATCCGCCAGCCAAACCAGGGGCCCGGCGCTGCCCGGAATCGGGGCCTCGCCGAAACATCGGCCCCTTACATTCGGTTCCTGGACTGCGACGATTACTTTTTGCCAACGGCGGCCCTTAATCGGCAGGCGGCCATCCTCGATGCCTGGCACGATATCGGCCTGATTTACGCCCAGGCCATCAAGGTTGACCGGCAGAACCGGCCGATAGGTTTTCGCAGACCGCCTTTTGCGGCGGCCGGCTACGTCCGGTCGGGGCTGGAAGAGCTGGGCGACCTCCTTTTCAGCAACTACATTACGACTTCGGGGGCGCTGGTCCGACGGTCAGTCATTGAGGCTGCTGGCGGCTTCCGGACCGACATCATCGGTCCGGAAGACTGGGATTGCTGGCTCCGAATCGCCCGGCTTAGCTCGATAGCCTATCTGGCGGAACCCGTTATCGCCTATCGGGTTCATGAAACTAGCATCACAGCCCGATACAACCCCGAGTTCTGGCTCCGAATGCATTTCGACATTTTGGAACGGACCTTCGCTGACCCTGATATTGAGGCCCGCTACGGCGAGGTGCGGTCAGCTGTCTGCGGGAGGCTCTATCTCCGGGCTGCCGGCTTGGCCTACGCCGCCGGTGATATGGGCGTTGCTCGCCACTACGCCGTACGGTCAGCAGCTGTCGGCCGTTCTGAAGACCCCGGGATCCTGCTTTCGGCGCTGGTAGTTTTGCTCCGAACCGTCTTACCCCGGCCCGTCCGCTGGCCCATTCGTTGGGTCCACGACCAGGTCCGGCGGCGTTGGGCACAGGTTCTGTACCGCCAGGCTATCGCCCGCTAACCTCATGGTCAGAGCTGTTAATGCGGTACACGGTGGTCACCCCGTAGGTCTTAGTCTCAATTCGGGCGACAACGGCCCCATGGCGGGCCAGGAATAAACCAAGTTCTGAGCGTGAAACCGTGAGCTGCTGCGCGTTTACCGATTCCCGCGGATTATCGGTAATAAATTTATCAATATAAGTATCGACGATAAAGTACTTTACCCCGAGGGCGGTCATGGCTTCGCCGGGACCGATTGACCTGAAGCGCCGGTAGTAGATGAGCTGTTCCCAGGAGATGTACCGGGTATCGGGTATCCCCAGCCAGTAGGTTGCTGGGCCCATAACCACATCACCGGGGCCGGCCAGCCGCTGCAGCTGGCCGACTATCAACCGGTAGTCGGGGAGCGGGTTTGAGGCCATTCGGGTCAGGGTCGGAACGGTCAGAACCAGCAGGAGACCCCCTAGAACGAGAAGCCTCAACGACTCCCAGGCGGCCGGGTTCGCCGGCACCCGCAGGGTGTTCCGAGCCTGGTAACGAAGCCAGGCCCAACCAGGTCCGGCAAGCCAGGCGATAGATGTCGCGGCCAGGATGTCGCCGGCCGGAGAAACCATGATGCCGTACCAGGGGTTTTTATTCCGAATCAGGCCCAGGTAACCAGCCAGCAACAGAACACAAATGGTCAGGAGTCGTCGGTAGGCCGGATTCTGGCTCCGTGCGAGCAGGATAATACCCCAGATGACGAGAGGAATGCGCAGGTTCCACAGGGAGCCGAACTGGGTTGCCATATCAGCCACTGACTGGGCCCACATCCGGTAATCCGGAGTAAAGATGGGTGGGGTTCGGACCGCCCCCGACGAAAGGGCCACCAGGTTGTTGATGGCCGTGTAAGTCTCGGGGTAGGGGAGCACGTGGAGGCCCAAATAGACCCCGAAACCCAGGCCGGCCCCAATGCCGAATGCCCACAGCGCCCTCAACCCGGCCCGGCGCCGGGCCAGTTCGACGGGCAAGGCTAGGCCGAGGACGGCGACGTAAAGCCCCCCGAACGGGTGGAATTCGACGCTCAGGGCAGCAAGCAGGCCCGCGACCATCGAACCTACCGGGAATTTTGGACCTGGCCAGACGGTGCTCCAGGCGGCGACGGCCCCAAACCCGAGGGCAGCGGTCATAATATCCGGACGGCCCAGGTGAGCCGAATAAACGAAACCCCGCGAGAGGCCAACCAAAAAGACGGCTGCCAGGGCGGCGGCCGGGCCTACCAGCCGGCGTACGGTCGCATAAACCGCTGCGAGCAAGACCAGCCCAAAGGCGAGGGAGACCACCCGAAGTCCGAGCAGGTCGAGTCCGAAGAGGCGGAGTCCAATTCCCTGAAAGGCCGAGGGCCACCATGGGAAATAGGTCCAGTAGCCGGGAAAGTGGTCGAATACACCCGAGTCCATCGTGCCGAAGTTACGGCCAGTCGTCACCAGGGCCCAGGCCCGATTTGCGAACCAGACCTCGTCGATGAAGGGAGGCGGGGTTCGGAGGAGGGAGAAGAGGTTAACGGCACTGACAAGACCAACGACGCCAGCGCTCAGGGCGACCTGGGTCCGGCCTCGACCGGAGCGGGATGCCGGGTCCGAGATGGCCCTCCCCGGCTTATGCCCGGCTTCCATCGTCGGTCCCCTTGAGAACCGAAAGGGCCGCCCGACGACCGAGGCCAATGAGCCCCGGATTAAAAACTGTGAGCAGGCCGGCATAACCAGCAACCAGGATCGCCAAGAAACCTACCGCCCCTGCAACTGTCCGGGCGAGGCCACCGAGGCCCGCGATAAACTCCGGGCCAGAAACGGCGATCAGGACCACAGGCAGACCTGCAAAGAAGACCGGAGTAACGGGCCGCCAGAAACTAAACACGGGTCGGCCTGCGACCCGGGCCAGGGCCGCTGAAAACGCCGGCAGGAGACAGACCTCGGCGGCCAGGTGCACAAACGCAACGCCGACGATCCCGTAGCCGAGCCGGATGGCGACGACCATAAAGGGCACCGGTACCAGCAGCCGGGCCAGACTAAACTTCCACAAGATATCAGGCCGGCCTGTCGCCTTGAATATCGCCGGAAAGTTGTACGTCAGGCACTGGAGGGCGCCGAACAGACCCAGAACCCGCAGGGCCGGCACCATAGGTGCCCACTTTTCGCCGAGGATGGCCGGTATCAGGGCCGGCCCGAGAACCCAGATACTGAGGGCCACGAGCACAGCAAAAACTGAGACAACCAGCATCGAGGTCGCAAAAAGGTTGAAGGTCGTAGTGGGGTCGTGGCGCAGGCTCGAAAGGGCCGGGAAGCTGACCTTCGCGGCCAGCTCCGACACGGCCCGGGGAACCAGAGTTGCGAGCATAAAGGCCAGGGTATAGAGGCCCAGGTCTCGCGGACCAAGGAGATGGCCGACGAGAAAATAATCCGAATTCATGCTAACAAAGCCGATGACCGCGGTCAGGGCAATATGCCGGCCATAGCGCAAAAGGTCAAGGGCCACACCCCGGTCGAATCCGGGGCGTGGCCTGACTGGCGTGAGGACCCACAACAGGACCGTTGTGGCCGCCGTCTTCGCCAAATGGCCAGTAACCAGACTCCAGACCCCGAAGCCCGCAACGGCGAGGCCAACCGCAACTGCCCCGGACACCGCGTAGGGCACGACGTCGGCCCAAAACTTGCGGCGGGTGGCCAGCATCTTAACAAGCAGAGCGCTGTGGACCGACCCGAAGGCTGAGATGACCAGGCCAGCTCCCAGAGCAACGAGCACCGGCCGGACTTGCGGCTCGCCCCCAAGGGTGGCCACGAACGGCGCGCCCGCAACAATCAGTCCGAAAAGAGCCACGGAGGTGGCGAAGGTCAGGGTCAAGGCTGTACCCAGGACCTTGCGGTCGAACCGGTCGCTGTAGACCACAGCCGCTGAAACCCCCAGGTCCTGCAGCAAGGTGAAGGCCCCAACGGCCACCATCGCAAAGCTGACGAGGCCGAATTCGCCCGGACTGAGAAGCCGGGCGAGAATAAGGTTTGTGATGGCGCTCAGCAGGCGGTAGGCCCCGAACGCAAGAAGGACCCACACGGCGCCGCCCGTGACCCGGCGGACCGTCTCGTCCGGCCCGGCTAAGTCGAGCCTGGGGTCGGGCGGCCGGAAATTTTCGTCCGTTAAGGGCAAACTGGCCAACTGACTGCAACCCCTTTATACCCTCTCCCCCTTGGTGAACCTGTTCACACCCGGTTGATAAAACGTTGAGGTCGGCCGTTAATGAGGCGGCGCCCAGATTCAATACATTATCAACGGCTCGACAACAGAAAATTCACCCGGACCCACTAAGCTCATAGGCGGAGATACTGAGAGTGGTGCCGCCGCTTATCCACGAGACTGCCGAAGTTTCGCCGCTGGCCACCGTCGGGGAGGATACCCGCATCTGGCATCATGCTCAGGTCCGGGAACGGGCTCGCATCGGACGCGGTTGCACCCTCGGCAAGGGAGTTTACGTCGACTTCGACGTCGTTATCGGCGACAACGTGAAGATTCAAAACGGAGTCATGCTCTTCCACGGCTGCGTCGTCGAGGATGGTGCCTTTCTCGGTCCCGGCGTAATCCTGACCAATGACAAATTTCCCCGAGCCATCAACCCGGATGGAACCCTCAAGACCGACGCCGACTGGGAGGTCGGAACGGTTCGGGTCAGGCGGGGGGCATCGGTCGGGGCTGGGGCCGTTGTCTTGCCGGGAGTCACTATCGGGCAGTTCGCCATGGTCGGGGCTGGGGCGGTTGTCACCCGGGACGTGCCTGACCACGGCCTGGTGGTCGGAAATCCGGCCCGCCTTGTTGGATTCGTCTGCTTCTGCGGCTTACCCGTGGCAAGACCGGCCGGAACCGACCGTATTGCCTGCTCCCGTTGCGGGGCCCCTCTCGCCGAACTCAGCCCGGAGTTACATTTCGGGGCAACGCCCCCATGAACACCGGCCCGGTTCCCATCGCCCAACCCCTTATCGGGCCTGAGGAGAAGGCCGCCGTCCTTGAGGTCCTCGGGTCAGGGACCCTGGCCCAGGGCCCACGGGTCGCGACCTTCGAGGCGGCCTTCGCCGCCTACTGCGGGGTGAAACACGCGATTGCAACTTCATCCGGGACAACTGCCCTTCACCTCGCCCTCCTCTCCCAGGGCATCGGCCCGGGAGATGAGGTTATAACTACCCCGTTCACATTCATCGCGAGCGCCAACGCGATCCTTTATGTCGGGGCAAAACCGGTCTTTGTGGATATAGACCCTGAAACTTTCAACATCGACCCAGACCAGATCGAGCGGGCGGTTACTCCCCGGACCCGGGCTATCCTGCCGGTCCACCTGTTTGGCCTGCCAGCCGACATGGGTCGCATCTGCGCCATTGCCGCGGCCCGGGGTCTGGCTGTCATCGAGGATGCCTGCCAGGCCCACGGGGCCCAATACCGGAGACAGAAGGTCGGCAGCTTCGGCACCGGCTGCTTCTCTTTCTATGCTACGAAAAATATGACGGCTGGTGAGGGCGGGATGATAACTACCAACGACGACGAAATCGCCGAACGCTGTCGTCTCCTCCGCCAGCACGGCATGCGCCGCCGCTACCACCACGAGGCCCTCGGATTTAACTTCCGAATGACCGAGCTTCAGGCTGCCATCGGCCTGGTCCAGCTCACCAAGCTCGATGGTTTTAATGCGGCCCGCCGGGCGAACGCCGCCCTCCTTTCGGAGCGGCTCCGAACCGTTCAGGTGCCAGTCGCGCCCGACAGCTATACCCACGTTTTCCACCAGTATACGGTTCGGGTCCGTGGCGGAAATCGGGACCGGCTCCTGGTTGGTCTGCGGGAAGCCGGGATCGGGGCCGAGGTCTATTACCCCGGCCTGATCTACCACCAGGAGCCGTACCGGGCCATGGGCTACCATGATTGGCTGCCGGCGGCGGAGCAGGCCGTGAAAGAGGTCATCTCGCTACCGGTTCACCCGGCACTTACGCCTGAGGACCTGGACCGAATTGTTGAGGGGGTGAATCGATTATGTTGAAGGCTGCGGTGATCGGGGCCGGGGCGATGGGTCGAAACCATGCCCGGGTCTATGCCGGGCTGGAGCGGGTCAGGCTTGTGGCCATCGCCGACGTGAACCCGCAGGCCCTTCAAACTGTTGGCCGCCAGTTTGGGGTTAGGGGCTACGCCGACTACCGGCAGATGCTTGATAGCGAGAAGCCCGACCTCGTGTCCGTTGCGGTGCCAACGGCCCTCCACCGAACAGTCGCCCTGGAGGTAATCAGCCGGGGCGTCAACCTCCTGGTCGAAAAGCCCATCGCGGCCACCTCCAGTCAGGCCCGGGAAGTGGTTGCGGCTGCGACCCGGGCCGGGGTGAGCCTGGCGGTCGGCCACGTCGAACGGTTTAACCCGGCCGTCATCGAACTCAAGCGGCGGCTGGGGGCCGGCGAGCTGGGCCAGGTGTTCGCGGCCCACTCCCGCCGCCTGTCGCCCTTCCCGGCCCGGATCACCGACGTCGGGGTTGTCCTTGACCTGGCGACCCACGAGCTTGACCTGCTGTGCTACCTCTTGGACGCCCGGGTCGTCTCAATCTATGCCGAGCTTGACCGGCGGATCCACCCGAGCCATGAGGACATGCTCCTGGGACTCCTTCGGTTCGATAACGGGGTGCTGGGGGTACTGGATGTGAGCTGGCTTTCGCCCGTTAAGCGCCGGGAACTGTTTCTTACCGGCACCCGGGGCATGTATCAGGTCAATTACCTCACCCAGGACCTCTTTTTTTACGAGAACGGCCTCCAGGCCCGGCCTCAGAGGGACCCCTGGGACGCGCTGAGCAGCCTGGTGGGGGTGAGCGAGGGGAACGTGGTCCGGCTTGCCCTGGAATACAAAGAGCCCCTCCGGGCCGAGCTGGAGGCCTTTGTCCGGGCCGTTGAAACTGGCACCGAGCCCCCGGTCGGGTGGCGGGAAGGCTATCAGGCCCTCTGGCTGGCCGAACTTCTACTCGAGGCCGGCCGCTCGGACCGGATTATTCGACTGGAAGAATCTGCTGAGGTTGCGGGATGAATGTGGTCGATTATCGGGATATCAGCGGGGCCAGGGTGCTGGTCGTTGGCGGGGCGGGATTTATCGGGTCCCACCTGGTCGACCTGCTGGTCGAGGAGGATGTGGCTGAGATCTTAGTTTTTGATAATTTCGTCCGCGGCCGGTGGGAAAATCTCGAGGGGGCCCTGCGGTCACCCAGGGTCAGGGTAATTGAGGGCGACATCCGCGATTTCGAAGCGATGGCCGCGGCCGTGGACGGGGTTGATTTCGTCTTCCACCTGGCTGCCCTCTGGCTCCTCCAGTGCGCTGAGGACCCCCGTGCCGCCCTCGAGGTGAACGTCGTCGGAACGTTCAACGTGCTGGCTGCCTGTCGGGCCGCCGGCGTCAAGCGGCTCGTCTTCTCGTCGTCGGCCTCGGTCTACGGCGATATGGTTGATGACCCGATGACCGAGGACCACCCGTTCAATAACCGGACGATGTACGGAGCGACTAAAATTGCGGGAGAGCAACTTTGCCACAGCTTCGCCCAAATGTATGGTGTGGACTGGGTGGGCCTCCGCTATTTTAACGTCTACGGACCCCGCCAGGACTATCGCGGCGCCTACGTCGCCGTCATGATGAAAGCCCTGGACCGCATCGACGCCGGCCTCCCGCCCATCATTTTCGGGGACGGGTCGCAGTCGTACGACTTCGTGTACGTCGGCGATGTTGCCAGGGCGAATCTCCTGGCCCTCAAGGGCAAGGTGACGGACCAGTGTTTTAACGTGGCTACCGGGAGGGCAACGCCGATCCGGGAACTCGTGGACCTGATTCTGGAGCTCACGGGTTCCTCCCTTGAACCGGAATATCGGCCCGACCTGCAAACCTTTGTCACCCACCGACGGGGCAGCACCGACCGGGCGGCGCGGTTTCTCGGGTTCCGGGCGGGGATGGACCTTCGCGACGGCATGAGACGGTTGATCGAGTGGCGGCGCCAGGACATCGAGGCCCGCCCGCTGACCGGGGCCGGCCCCCGATGAAGGCTGAGCGGTTTATCCAGCTGGTCCGGCCAGTGACCGGCAACGAGGAGCTCGACGAGGTGCGGGCCGTGCTGGCGTCGGGCTACCTGACCCAGGGTCCGAAGGTCGCCGAGTTCGAGCGGCTCGTTGCGGCCCGGGTCGGCACCCGATTTGCCTTCGCCACAACTTCCGCCACCACCGCCCTCCACCTCTGCCTGGCGGCGCTGGAAATCGGGCCAGGGGACGAGGTTCTGGTTCCCGATTACACCTTCCCGGCCACGGCGAATGTTGTGGTCCAGCAGGGCGCCAGGCCGGTGCTGGTTGACATCGACCTCATGACCTTCACCATGGACCCAGCCGACCTGGCGGCCCGAATCACCCCGCGGTCCCGGGCGGTCATCCCAGTTCACGCCTTCGGCCTTTCGGCCGACATGGGCCCCATTTTGAAAATAGCCCGGCGGCATGGCCTGGCCGTCATCGAGGATGCCGCCTGCGCCCTGGGGGCCACCTACTACGGGGAGCCCTGCGGGAGTATGGGAACGGCCGGCTGCTTCAGTTTCCACCCGCGCAAGGCTATAACCACCGGCGAAGGGGGGATGGTAACCACCAGCGACGAAGCCCTCGCCGACCGGATTCGGCTTCTCCGAAGCCATGGTGGAATCCGCCAGAATGGTCGCTTTGTCTTCGAGGCCGCCGGGTTCAATTACCGCCTCAGCGATATCCTGGCGGCAGTCGGCCTCGCCCAGCTCCGCCGGCTGGACGGCATTTTAGCGGCCCGGCGGGCAGGCGCCGCCTGGCTCACGGCCCGGCTGAACGGCGTGCGGGGCATCCGGCCGCCGGCCGAGGGTATGTGGGGCGGCCACATCTATCAGTCGTACGTCGTGCTCCTCGACGAACCCACCGACCGCGACCGGGTCATCGGCTTTATGGCCGACCAAGGCATCGAGACTACCATTGGAACCTATGCCCTCCACGCCGAGCCATTCTTCGGCCGGACCTTCGGCTACCGCCCGGGCGACTTGCCAAACTCCTACCGGGCGTACCGGCAGGCCCTGACCTTGCCCCTTTACCCAGGGCTTGGCCCCGACGATTTGGAGCGGGTAGCAACCACCCTCGAGCGGGCTGTGGTCGCCGCCCGCCACCGGTCAGCCCGGAGGTGACAGCTCGGTGAGAGGTCCGCTCCGGCCAAAACCCCTCATAATTCTGGGCACTGGCGGCAACTGCTTTGACATCCTCGATACGGTGCTTGAAATAAATGACCGGTCGCCAGCCCCAGTCTATGAGTGCGTTGGGTTTCTTGACGATGCCCCCGACCGCTGGGGACAGGAGTTTTTCGGGGTCAAGGTTCTGGGCCCGCTGAGCGCGGCCGGCCGGTTCCCCAACGCCGTCTTTGTCAATGGCATCGGCAGTGAGCGAAACTTCTGGCGCAAGGACGCCATTATCGCCCGGACCGGCCTGCCCCCCGAACGTTTTGAAACCATTATTCACCCGTCAGCGAGCGTCTCAAGGTTGAGCGCCCTCGGCCAGGGGGTCGTGGTCCTGCAGAACGTCACGATTGCCTCCGGGGTCAAGGTCGGCGACCACGTGATAATCCTGCCGAACTCAGTATTAAGCCACGACACAGTAATTGGGGATTTCACCTGTATCACGGGCGGGGTCTGCATCTCGGGAAACGTGCGGGTCGGCCGGTGCTGCTACCTGGGGACGAACAGCGCAGTTATCGGTAACGTATCCATCGGCGACTACTGCCTGGTCGGGATGGGAAGTGTTGTTCTTCGGTCGGTCGAGTCTAACCAGGTTGTTGTCGGGAATCCGGCCCGGGTCCTGCGCCCAACCCGGAGCTGATTGCCGTGAGGCCTGAACTTTCGGTCGTCATGCCTGCCTACAACGAAGAGGCGAATATTGGAGCGGCGATCACCCGGACAGTGGAGCAACTCGAGGGCCTGGGGCTGAGCTGGGAGCTTATCCTCGTTGACGACGGCAGTCAGGACCTCACCTTTGCCCGGATGCGCGAGGCGGCCGGGTCGGAGCCCCGCCTTCGGGTGCTTCGGCTTTCCCGCAATTTCGGGAGTCACATCGCCATCACTGCCGGCCTCGAGCATGCCCGGGGGTCCGCCTGTCTGGTCATCACATCGGACCTGGAGGAACCGGCCGAAAAGATTCCCGATTTCATCCGCCTCTGGCAGTCAGGGTACGAAATCGTCTGGGGAATTCGCACGGCCCGGCGGGAGCCACTTACGGTCCGGGTCAGTTCGGGCCTTTTCCACACCCTTTTCAGGGTTTTCGGCCTTACCGGCTACTACCGGCAGGCTATCGGCGGCGGTTTTTTCCTGGTGGACCGGCGAGTCGTCGACGTCCTCCGCCGGCTCAAGGAGCGCAACCGCACTGTTGTCGGCCTTCTTTCCTGGCTTGGATTCAGCCAGGCGACCCTGGCGTACGAGCCGGTAGCCCGGGGTGCAGGCCGGTCGAAGTGGACGTTCGGCCGGCGGCTTAAGCTTGCCATCGACAGTTTTGTCGCGTTTTCTTACGTGCCCATTCGGCTCGTCTCGGCCCTTGGGATTTTCATAGCCGGGGTCAGCTTCACCTACGGGCTGTTTGTCGGCCTGCGGGCGGTCTTCGGGGGCATTGCGGTTCAGGGCTGGCCCACGCTGATGGTGGCGGTGCTCTTTCTCGGCGGCCTTCAGCTCCTGGTCAGCGGGATGCTCGGCGAATACCTGTGGCGGGCCCTGGACGAGAGCAGGGGGCGGCCCCTCTACATCGTCGCGGAGGAGCTCGGCTTTGACGGGACACGCGGCGCCGAAAGTGCGGAGCCCGTCCGTGTCGGCCAGGCCGAATTCCCGTAAGTTGACGGCCCTCGGGCGGGTCGGGGCCGGTCTCGGGGTGAGCGCCGTGGCTTTTTACCTGTCCGGACGCGGGGCGGACTGGACAGCTATCCCGGGCTACATCGGCCGGGCCGACTGGTTGCTGATAGCGGCCGGGGCCGCGGTTCTCCTGGTCAGCCTGGGCCTCTTTGCCGCACGCTGGCGGGCCCTTATCCCCGAGCCGGCCGTCCTCCCGACCCGCAGGGCCTTCTCCTGCCTGATGGTCGGTTACCTGGTCAATACGGTCCTGCCCCTGCGGCTCGGGGATGCTGCCCGCCTCGGCCTTGCGTCCCGGCGGTGCGGTCTCGGCCTGAGCCTCCTGGCCGGGGCCCTGGCTGTTGAGCGCCTGATGGACCTGGCCATTCTCGCCGCCGCTGGGGTTGGGCTCGGGCTGGTCATGACAACCCCAAGGCTCCTGGGGAGCGGACTGGTCTTCGTGCTCGGACTGGCCCTGGCAGGCCTAGCCGCCCTTTGGGTGCTGGCCCTGACCGGGGATTGGCTTGATCACGCAAAGGTAGGAGCCGGCCGTGGGCGGCGCGCGGTTGCGGCGGCATGGGCCGGCCGCCAGCTTGCAGGTTTCCAGCAGGGGCTCTGGGCCCTCCGGGGTCCGGCCAGGGTTGGACAGGCAGGGGGCCTCTCGGCCCTGGCCTGGGTCGGGATTGCCCTCGCGACCGGGCTGTGGACGCGGGCCTTCGGACTCCCGGTGCCCTGGTACGGGGTCGTTCTGCTCGTCGTCGCGGTCAACCTTGGGGCGATCCTGCCATCCGCCCCGGCCGGGGTGGGCATCTACCACCTGGCGGTGATCCTGGTGCTTACAACCTGGGTTGCCGACCGGGAGCTCGCTCTGGCCTACGCCGTAAGCAGCCACGGGGTAAACTCCGCCCTCAATATTGTGGCCGGCCTGGGGTGCCTGCTCGCCGAGGGAGCCGCCGGGCCGGCTTCACCGTCAGGCGCCGCCCAGTGCTCCCGGAACCCGGGCTGAACCCCGACCTCGTCCGGCCGCCCGACCGGGCCGTGCTCCTGCTGGTCCGGGCCGATGCCGACCCGACCCTCAGGCCGGAGGCCGCCGACCTGCTCGCTTCGGGAACCGTCAGCCCTTATGAGGTCTGGGACCGGGCCGGGAGCCACCAGGTCCTCCCGGCCGTGGCCCGGCTGATAGCTTCGGAGGAAGTCGGCCGGGTTCTCGACTCCCGGCTGGTGGGGGCAGCCCAGGTGTACCGGCGAAAAGTCCTCGCAGTTAATCTTGTACAGCATGCTGAGTTGAAGGCCATCATTCAGGCGCTGAGTGCGGCCGGGATTCCGGCCGTCCCCCTCAAGGGCACTTACCTGGCCGAGCGGTATTACGGGGGCCTGGACGGCCGGCTGTCGGGCGATGTCGATATCCTGGTTCCGGCGGAGCTGGTTGAAGGTGCCCGGAAGGTCCTGGGTAATCTCGGCTTTCAGCCGGCGCCGGAAAGTTCCCCGGCCCGGGTATCCCATCCCTTCCACGACCCCGCTTACGTCCGGCCCAGTGCCACCGGTTGGACGGTTGTTGAGCTTCACCGGGGACTGACAGACCCCAGATTTGTAAAGGTCAACTACGGGCGGCTGTGGGCTGGGGTCAGGCGCTTGTCAGGGGCCGGGTTCGACTGGCCGGCTGTCCTGCCCCCGGAAGAAGAGTTGCTTTTCCTGGCCGTCCACCTGCCCAAGCACGACACCGGCATCCTGAGGCTTCTCGCCGATATCGACCGGGCCATCCGCCACCACGGTCCGCAATTCGACTGGGCGGCTCTGATCGACCTGGCGGTCGACTGGCAGGCGGCGGTTATGCTCTACTTCGGCCTTGAGCGGGCCCGGGTATTTTTGGGCACGCCGGTTCCGGAGCGGGTTCTCGTCAGGCTGCGGCCGGCCCGGTGGCGGCGGCTCGCGGTTAACTGGCTCGCCGGACCCGAGGCTATTCTGTCACAGGCTCGATCCGACAATATCAGGACAAACCGGTTCAGGCTCGCCTACTGCGCCATGCTCACCCCGACCGGCAAAGCTTTCCAGGCATGTTCAGCCTACTTTTTCGCCCCCGAACCAGGGTCGGACGACCGCCGCCTGACGGCAATCCTACGCGGAATCGCACGGCTGGCTGCGACCATCTTCGGTAGCCGACCCGGCAGTCAGACCGGGCGGCGAATTTCAACGTTTACTCAACTGGTCTTAAACAGGCTTACCACCAGCGCCCGGTAGACTTCTGGCCGGAGGCACCCGTGAACGAAGCAGGCTTAAAAAGAATCCGGTGCAGTCCCGACGTTGTCTGGGCCGAGCTGGATGGGGAGCTGGTCCTGCTCGATCTGCGCACCGGCAGTTATTACGGCCTGAATCGGGTCGGGGCTGACATCTGGCGCCTGCTTGCCCAGGGGTGCACCGCCGAAACCATCCTCTCCCACCTGGTTGCGGACTACGACATCGGGGCCGATCAGGTCAGGTGGGACCTCCGAACCTTCATCGATGGCCTGGTGGCCTGCGGACTTGCCCAGTACGAGGAGCCCGACGGTGGTTGAGGCCATGAAGCTTGGCATTGCCTGCGTCTGGGTTGTGGCGGTCTGCGTCGGATTGAAGGTCTTCGGCCTCGGCCGCGTGCTCGCCCGGATGCCGGCGCCCCGACCCGGTGTCTCGCCGGACGGCCGGTCCCGGATTGCCTGGCGTCAAGCCAGACTGGTTTACCGGGCGGCGCGTTATCTGCCCTTCGAAGTGACCTGCCTTCAAAGGTCGGTGGCCCTCTGCTGGTGGTTGCGGGTTCGGGGGATCAACGCCGACCTCCGGCTGGGCGTACAGAAGGCCGCGGCCAGGCGGATTCAGGCCCATGCCTGGGTTGAGGTGGATAACGAGGTCATCGGCGAACCGCCTGCGCCGGTTGCGGCCTTTGTTTCCCTGAGCCAGGGGACAATCTTGTGAGGCCGGTGACGTCTCACCCCCCAGGGGTTGGACCCGGGCTGCTTCCGGCCTGTCGCCTTTATGGACTCGGGGTGAGCAGCCAGATCCCGCTGGGTTTGCCCGTCGGTGGCGGCGGTCCAACCGACCTGGTCATCCGCCTGGGCCACAACCCGAGCCCAGCCCAGGTCAGGGGCCGGCTGGTGGCCTGGTCGCCGTGTCCGGCCCATGGGGTTGATATTCAGGTCTGGCGAAGCCCGGACGGGGCGGCCTGGATCTGGAACCGGGCCATCGGCGAGTTTTACGTTGACGCGTACGGCCGAACGGTTGAGGTCTACCCCCAGCCCGGGGCTGACCCCCGAGCTATCCGTGCGGTTCTGCTCGGGCCCATTATAACTTTTGTGCTTCACCGGCGCGGCCGGCCGACCCTCCACGCGAGCGCCGTGCTCGTCGGGGGGCGGGTCGTTGCCTTTGTCGGCGGGCGCGGGCGTGGCAAATCAACCCTGGCGGCTGCCTTCCTTACCCGGGGCCACACCATCTTCACCGACGATGTCCTGCCCCTGACTGCCGACGGCGGGTCAGTTCTGGCGAGCCCCGGCCCGCCCCACATGAAGCTCTGGCCCGACACCGCCGGGTGCACCCTGGGGCTGGAGACCGGACTGCCCGATGTCCTGCCGGGCGTGAGCAAAAAGATAGTTGCCCTTGACGCCCATTCAGCAGCTGAACCGGCGCCCCTGGCCGCGGTCTACGCCCTTGAACGGAGTCCGCCCGACGTCCTGAAATCCGGAGGCGTCAGGGTTGAGGCCCTCCGGGGACACACGGCGGCCGCCGTCCTGCTGGCCCACACCCCGAACCGCAGTTACCTGCTCGCCACGGAGGAGGCCAGGTTTCTGCCGGTCTACGCCGGCCTGGTCAGTCGGGGTTTCGTAAAGCGGCTGGCCTTCCCGACCGGGTTTGACCACCTCGAGGATGTCTACCACCAGGTTCTCTCGGACCTTGATTAAAGGTGGGTACCCTGGCTGCGATTTTCAACCTCGACGGCTGGCCTGCCGACCGGCAACTTCTCCAAGGGATGCTGAAGGCGGCGCCTTACTTTGCCCTGGAAGGCACCGGTGTCTGGGCCAGGGGTGAGGTCGGCCTCGGGGTCGGCCGCTTCAACCTGACCCCGGAAGACGCGGCCAGACCCCAGCCCGTCGTGAGCCCCCGGACCGGCTGTGTTGGGATTGCCGACGTTCGGCTCGACAACCGGGCCGAACTTATCGCCCAGCTTACGGGAACCCACAGCCAGCCGGTATGTGACGCTGAGCTCATCCTCAACGCCTACGAAGCCTGGGGTGAAGGCCTGGGTCAGCACCTCCTTGGGGACTTCGCCTTTATCATCTGGGACCCGGCCCGGCGGTCCATCGTCTGCGGCCGGGACCCCACCGGCCAGCGCCGGCTCTTTTACTACTCCGACGGCCGCCGTTTTATGGCCGCGTCCGAAATCCACCAGCTCTTCCAGGACCCTTCGGTGCCGGTCAAGCCGAGGGAGGGGCGGATTCTCGATGAACTGGTCCCCTTGAACGTGGTACGGAACCCCAAGGATAGGCCCGAGACGTTTTTTGAGGGGATTTCTGGTCTGCCGGCCGGCCATATCCTGACAGTTGGCCCAACCGGAATCCGCCTGCAACGTTACTATGAGCTGAAGCCACGGGCCATCCGCTGCCGGCGGAACGAAGACTACGCCGAACATCTCCGGGCGCTTCTAATGGCGGCCGTCCGGGACCGCTTGCGGAGCGCCGGACCCGTAGGGATCATGCTGAGCGGCGGCCTGGATTCAGGGTCGGTGGCCTGTGCGGCCGAATGCTTGCGGGCTGACGACCCGAGTCTGCCCCCGGTTACCGGCTTTACCCTGCACTTTGACGGCCTTGACTGCGACGAGCGCCCCTTCATTGAAGCGATCTCTGAACGCTACGACCTGCCGGTTCGCTACGTTAGTTTTGCCGGTTCGGTGCCCCGACTCCAGGTGGAACCGGTCGGCTTTTATGAGACGCCTAACGTGGGCCTTACCGAGGCCCGGGACGCCCTGGGGGCGATGGTTACCGGGGCCGGGGTCAGGGTGCTTCTGAGCGGCGAAACCGCTGATAGTTACGTGGGCGGCTCGTGGTTCGTGTTCGATTCGCTTCTCCGACAGGGGAAATTCCGGGAGTTCCTTGGGTACTTCCGCAGATACCGACGGGTCGCGGAGGAGCCCCTGCGAACCACGCTGGCCCTTTACTGCGTGGGGCCCCTCCTGCCCGTCGGCCTTCAGCACCGGCTCATGGCCTTCTATTTGAGCCGGGCCGTCGGAAGAAACCGGCGGTTACTCCCGGGGTGGCTTCACAACGACCTCCGGCAGGTGCTGAGGGCCCGGCATTTGGAGCTGTGCCTGGGCCTCGAGGGGGCCCGCCGCTTCTCGAACCCAACCCTGGAGGCCGAATACCGGCTGCTCTGGCCGCCGGAGGCCGTCCGGGACCTGGGGCCGTGGCCGGTGCAGGTCTGGCGGCCCTTTGCGGATGTCCGGCTCCACGAGTTCATGCTTGGTGTCCCGCCTGAGCAGAAGTTCCGGCCCCACCCGGAAACCGACAGCTATTACGCCGGGTCGAAGTGGCTTCTGCGACGGGCCATGGTCGGAATCCTGCCCGAACCCATCCGGACTCGAACCGTCAAAACCCAGTTCGGTCCGGCCTTCCGGGTCGAGCTCGAACGCAACTGGCCTGTCTACGCCGCCGTCTTCGGTCCCGGCGGCGACTCAGAGGTCGCGCAGCGGGGGTATATCGTTCCCGACCTGTTCTGGGAGCGCCTAGTGAGGCTACGGGAGGGAGTCGAAGGCCCTGATTTTCTCTACGTCCTTAAAATCATCAGTCTTGAAACATGGCTTCGGTCCCTCCGGCAGCCTCGGCCCGGAATTCTGAGACCCGCGAGGACAAACCTGAGCGTACCGGCCGCCGGGTCCCGGGGTCGGGTGGTCGCACCCGCACCGCCGCCCAGCCCCACCACCGGCCGCGCCGGCCTAAAAAATCCTCCCTGGAGGGAGGTGAACGAGGTTAGCTAATGGAACGCAAAGTCTACGAGCCTCCTGCTATCACCAGCTACGGTCCGGTTGAAGCCCTGACCCTGGGCGCTACGGGATCCCAGCCGGACATCATCATCGACATTACAACCAATCCACCGTCCATCACCACGAACCCGTCGAATCCAACCTGCGCCTCTAACGTGCCTTACGGGGGGTGCTTCACGGTGGTAGGCGGCGGGTAAACCGTAGTCCGGGACGCGCCGGTGCGGGTGTCGGGTGTGGGGCCATCAGACCCCACACCCGGGGGCGCGGTCCGAGGAGGTCTGACAAACCGCAGATGCGTATTCTCGGCCGTCTGCTTAACGACCACAGCCGCCTCTGGCCCCTCTGGCTGGGCCTGGTGGGGCTATCGGCCGGCCTGCCGGTAGCCGGGCTACTGCTGCCCCTGGTCCAGAAGCGCCTTATCGATGAGGTCCTGCTGCCGGGCCGCTTCGACGGCCTCTTCCCCACGGTCGGCCTCTACGCCGTGGTTTGGCTGGCCGCTATGGTTGCCCAGGTTGCCGGCAATTTTCTCCGGACGTACACCGGGGAGCGGGTCGCCGTCGAACTTCGCCGAAAGCTCTTCGAGCACTGCGAGTGGCTCGCCGTGGCCTTCGCCCGGCAGAAGCACTCCGGCCGGACGATGGCCCTCTTCACAAGCGACGTTCCGAACGTGGCCGACCTCTACAGCCTGGTTCTGGTGACCGGCATCGGCAGCATCGTGACCGTAGCTCTGGCCGCCTATATCCTTTTCAGTTTAAGTCCGGAGCTGGCAGTCGCAGCCGGCCTTGCGCCCCCAGCGGTCGGGCTGGCCGCCCTTCTGGTCACTCGCCCCCTCCGGCCGGCTTACCGGCGGGTCCAGGAAAAGGTAGCCGAGGTGACGGAACGCCTCCACGAAGCCCTGGCGGGCCTTCGGGAGGTTGTGGCGTTCGGGCAACAGGAGCCCCAGGCCGCCCGGTTCAACCGGTCCCTTCAGGAGCTTCTCCGGCTGAGGCTGGGGGTGGCCCTGATAAGCTCCGGACTCTCGGCCGGCCAAAGCGTGTTTTCCCTGGCAGTGACCCTGCTGATTCTGGGCTACGGCGGATACCTGGTTATCGAGGGGCGGACAACCCTGGGGACCCTGGTTGCCGCCCAGTCCCTGTTTAGCCTGGTTTTCACCCCGGCGAGCCAGCTGGTCAGCCTCTTTTCCGGTGCCCAGCGGGCCCTGGCGTCAGCCGAGCGGGTGTACGCGTTTCTGGACCAGAAGCCCCGGGTTGTTGAAGCCCCGGACGCGTTCCGGCCGGCGGGTCTTGCCCGGGGGGAAATCCGGTTTGAAAATGTAAGCTTCGAGTACGAAGGGGGCCGGGCCGCCCTAGAAGATATCTCCTTCACCGTCCGGCCGGGCGGGCTGGTGGCCCTGGTCGGTCCAAGCGGGGCTGGAAAGACGACGCTCATCAGCCTTATCCTGCGCTTCTACGACCCGACTTCCGGCCGAATCCTCCTGGACGGGGTGGATTTGCGGAGGCTCCCCCTGGGCTGGCTCCGGCGGCAGGTCGGCATCGTTTTTCAGGATACCTTTCTTTTTACAGGCACCGTCCGAGAAAATATTGCCTTCGGTTCTGAAGATGTAGGTGAAGCAGACGTGATTGCGGCGGCCCAGGCCGCCAATGCCTGGGAGTTTATTGAACGGCTTCCCCGGGGTCTCGACACCCCGGTTGGACCCAGGGGGGCCCAACTGTCGGAAGGCGAGCGCCAGCGCATTGCCATCGCACGAGCCTTCCTTCGAAATCCACCAATCCTCGTTCTGGACGAACCGACATCGTCGCTGGACTCCCGCTCGGACTATCTGATCCGCTCAGCCCTGGTAAACCTTACCCGGGGTCGGACGACACTGGTGATTGCCCACCGACTCGCAACGGTCCGCCAGGCCGACCGGATCCTGGTCCTAGACCGGGGTCGGCTGGTCGAAGCCGGAACCCACGCCGAGCTTATGGCCCGCCGCGGGCTTTACTATGAGCTGCACCGGTTTCAGTCCGACCTGCCGGTCAACGGCCGGACTGTCCGGACGCCCTCCGGCTCGGCACCCCAGCTGACGTCCCGGGGCTTCGGCGATTCCTGACGGCTTCTCCGTGAAATCCCAACCGGATCTTGATGGCCAGGGTCTACGATTGGGGCGGGCACAGGATTATTCCGTCCGGTCGACCCCCAGGACCAGAAAAGGATCGCAAAGATGCTGAAAAGGCTACGTGTCCTCGCCTTGCTGGCGGCGGTCGGGCTGACCGCCCCCATTGTCCTACTTGCCCCCAGGTCTAGCCCGGTGGCCGACGCTGCCCCGTGCGACCCGCCTATCACAAACCCTATTCTCTGTGAGAATTCAAAGCCCGGCAATCCACCGAGCGAGTGGGATATCAGCGGGTCCGGCTCGGCGGACATCCAGGGGTTTGCTACGGATATAAGTGTCAATAAGGGGGAGACGATCCGGTTTAAAATCCAGACGAGCGCCACCGCTTATCGCCTCGACATCTACCGCATGGGCTATTATGGCGGAATGGGTGCCCGCAAGATTGCGACCGTCCGGCCGTCAGTTCCACTGCCCCAGAATCAGCCGGCCTGCCGGACTGACGCTTCGGTCGGACTGGTCGACTGCGGCAACTGGGCCGAATCGGCGTCCTGGGCGGTGCCAGCCGACGTTGTATCGGGCATTTATTTTGCCAAACTTGTCCGGGAAGACGGGCCAGCGGGGGCCAGTCACATCTTTTTTGTGGTTCGGGACGACAACGGCCGGTCAGATATCCTCTTCCAGACCTCGGACACAACCTGGCAGGCCTACAACCGGTGGGGTGGGGCCAGCCTCTACGTGGACAACCGGTTTGGCCTCCCGGCCGGGCGGGCCTATAAAGTGAGCTACAACCGGCCCTTCAACACCCGCGATTGCTGTCCGGAGGACTGGGTTTTTAACGCCGAGTACCCGATGGTCCGCTGGCTCGAGGCCAACGGCTACAACGTGAGCTACTTTACCGGGGTCGACACCGACCGCCGTGGGGCGGAAATCCTCGAGCACAGGATTTTTATGTCCGTTGGCCACGACGAGTACTGGTCAGGGAACCAGCGGGCCAATGTCGAAACGGCCCGCAACAACGGCGTCCACCTGGCCTTCTTCAGTGGCAACGAGGTCTTTTGGAAAACCCGGTGGGAAAACAGCATCGATGGGGCCAATACACCCTACCGGACGCTAGTCTGCTACAAGGAGACCCACGCGGGGGCGAAGATTGACCCCCTACCGAATGTCTGGACGGGCACCTGGCGGGATCCCCGGTTCAGCCCACCGGCCGACGGCGGCCGGCCGGAAAACGGTCTGACAGGCCAGCTCTTTACGGTCAACGGTCCCCGCTCCGACTCCATCGTCGTCCCGGCCGCCGATGGTAAGATGCGGTTCTGGCGTAACACCAGCATTGCCACACTCAATCCTGGCCAGAGCGCAACCCTTCCGGCCGGGGTACTCGGCTACGAGTGGGACGAGGACATCGATAACGGTTTTCGACCGCCCGGCCTTTTCCGAATGTCGACTACCACCCTGAGCGTTCCTGACAAGCTCCAGGACTACGGGTCGACCTACGGACCCGGCCAGGCCACCCACAGCCTCACCCTCTACAGGCATTCCAGCGGCGCCCTGGTATTCGGGGCCGGGACGGTGCAGTGGTCGTGGGGGCTTGATAGCCAGCATGACCGCGGGCCATCCACGACCGACGTAAGAATGCAACAGGCCGCGGTGAACCTCTTCGCCGATATGGGGGTCCAGCCCGGAAGCCTTCAGGCGGGCCTGGTCGTGGCAGCGGCCGCGACGGATACCACGCCCCCGATTTCCCGGATCCTGGCACCGGCGGCTGGGGCATCGGTCACGGTGAGATCGACCGTAACGATCACCGGCACGGCCGCAGATACCGGCGGGGTGGTCGGGGGGGTGGAGGTATCCACCGACGGGGGAACGACCTGGCGCCGGGCGACCGGCCGGGAAAACTGGTCTTATGTCTGGACCCCGGTGGTAACCGGGACCTACAACATCCGGAGCCGGGCGGTCGACGACAGCGGCCGGCTGGAGGCCCCCGGTTCGGGCATAACCGTATCGGTCGTCAGCGGTTCGGCCGATACAACCCCACCGACCATTAGCAACGTGCAGGCAACCAGCATCACCACCAGCACCGCCACAGTCAACTGGACCACAAATGAGCCGGCCGATAGCCAGGTCGAATACGGACCAACCACCGCTTACGGGTCCGCAACAGCGGTAAACACCGCGCTGGTGCTCACCCATTCCCAGCAAATCGCGGGCTTGTCGCCCGGTACCACCTATAACTACCGGGTCAAAAGCAAGGATGCGGCCGGGAACCTCGCGACGTCGGCCAACTTCACGTTTACGACGGCGACCACATCAAGCACCGAGTGTCCGTGTAGCCTGTGGCCGAGCTCCACCGTGCCGACAACGCCGTCGAGCACCGACCCGAATCCGGTCGAGCTGGGGGTGAGATTTACGTCAAACATCAGCGGATATATCACAGCGATTCGCTTCTACAAAGGACAGAACAACACCGGAACCCACACTGTCAACCTCTGGACTGCCACCGGCGCGCGGCTTGCCACTGCCACATCGACCGGTGAAACGGCCAGCGGCTGGCAGGAGGTCAGGTTTTCGAGCCCGGTGGCAATAAACGCAAATACGCCTTATATCGCCTCGTACCACACAACGTCGGGCCGCTACGCAATCGATGCGAACTACTTTGCGACGGCACGGACGAATGGTCCCCTCACCGCCCTGGCAAGCACCTCAACCGCCCCAAACGGCATCTATCTCTACAGTTCGACCAGTGGGTTTCCCAACCAGACCTGGAACGCCTCGAACTACTGGGTTGACGTCGTGTTTGTCAAGACCGTGACCGACACAACCCCGCCCGGCGTCCAGGCGGTGAGCCCGGCCCCCAATGCCACAGGCGTCAGTCTGGCGACCAGCGTGGTTGTCACGTTCACCGAGGGGATCCAGGAGAGCTCCCTCTCGTTTATCCTGCGGGACCCCGCCGGGTCGGCTGTCTCTTCGACGGTGACCTACAGCCCGACGACGTTTGCGGCGACCCTGAAGCCGGCCTCCGCCCTGGGTCCGGGCACAACCTACACAGCCACCGTAAGCGGGGCCAAGGACCTGGCCGGAAACACGATAACCCAGACGGTTACCTGGGCATTCACCACCGCTGCGGCCGCCGATACGACCCCGCCGGCCATCAGCGGGGTACAAGCCGTCAGCATAACGACCGGCACGGCCACAATCAGCTGGTCCACCAACGAGCCGGCCGATAGCCAGGTCGAATATGGGACAACCACCGCATATGGCTCAGCCACCGCGGTTGACCCGACGCTGGTCGTTTCTCACTCCCAGCAGATTAGCGGGCTCTCGCCCGCCACTACTTACAACTATCAGGTTAGGAGCAAAGATGCGGCCGGCAATCTGGCAACGTCGGCCAACTTCACATTCACTACGGCCGTTACGCCGAGCGCCGGGTGTCCGTGTAGTCTGTGGTCGAGCTCAACCCAGCCGACCTTCCAGTCAATAAACGACCCGAATCCGGTTGAGGTTGGTGTGAGGTTTATGTCGAACATTTCGGGCTACATTACGGCGATAAGGTTTTACAAAGGCCCGCTTAATACCGGAACCCACACCGTCAACCTCTGGGCCGCATCCGGGGCCAACCTGGCCCGGGCAACCTCGACCTCCGAGACCGCCTCGGGCTGGCAGGAGGTCAGGTTCTCAAGCCCGGTTCCGATAAGCGCCAACACCCAGTACATCGCCTCGTATCATACGAGTTCGGGCGGCTATGCCTATGATGGGGGCTATTTTGCCGGCCGGTCGGTGACCAGTGGGCCGCTCACGGCCCCGGCCGACAGTTCGACTGCTCCCAACGGGGTCTATCGCTACAACTCGACAACGACCTTCCCCAACCAGACCTGGGACAGCGCCAACTACTGGGTCGATGTCGTCTTCGTGACGTCCGTAAGCGGCGATTTCACGCCGCCGACCATCAGTAACATCCAGGCTACGAGTATCACCACCAGCACCGCAGTAATCAGCTGGACCACGAATGAGCCGGCCGACAGTCAGGTCGAATACGGCACAAGCATCGCCTACGGCTCCTCCGCCACCCTTGACCCTACCATGGTCCTAACCCATTCCCAACAAATCACCGGCCTCTCGGCGGGGACGACCTACCATTTCCGGGTCAAAAGCAAAGACGCGGCCGGGAATCTGGCGGCTTCAGCCGACCAGAGTTTCGTGACCCCGAGCAGCCTCGAACCGCAGACCCAGCCGATCCTGGCGATCGTGAACAGTGGATACGCCGCGAATCCGTTCAACCGTTACCTCCCGGAAATCCTTCGGGCCGAAGGGCTGGTGAGTTTCCAGCAAGCCGAGCTCGCAACCCTGCTGGCTAGCCAGAATCCAACCGGTTACCTCCGGGGCTTCAAACTGGTGGTCCTGGGCGAGACCCCTCTTTCGACCGCCGAAGCCCAGGTCTTCCGGGACTACGTGTCCGGCGGTGGGCGGCTCATCACCATGCGGCCAGACACCGACCTGCTTGACGTCTTCGGCGTGACTTACGCCGGCACACGGACTGAACAGGTTCTCCAGTTCTTTGCCGTCGATACGTCGCGGCCGCCGGGAGCCGGCATCGCCGGGGTTTCCCTCCAGTACCACGGCCAGGCTGACAACTATAACCTGAATGGGGCGACGGCCCTGGCTTACCTGTGGAACAGCATCTCGACGCCTTCAGCCAATCCGGCCGCAGTCATCAACACTTACGGGCAGGGTCAGGCTGCGGCCTTTGCCTTCGACCTCGCCCGAAGCATTGTCCTGATGCGCCAGGGCAACCCCGCCTGGAAGAACACCGAGGGAGACGGTCTTTCCGGCTACCGGGCGACAGACCTCTTCGCCCGAACCGATGGGACGAAATACGTTGCTCCCGAGCGGATGCGGGTCCCGCAGGCCGATGAGCAACAGCGGTTCCTGGCTAACCTGGTCCTGATGATGTCCGACTCGCCCCTGCCGCGGCTCTGGTATCTGCCAGATAAGCAGAAAGTACTTATTGTCAACACGGGCGACGCCGAGGATCTTTACGGGGCTGACCTTCAGCCCATGATGAACGACGCCGCCGGCTACGGTGGCCGGGTTTCTAATTACCTGCGCACGGCGGGAGTCCAGGGAACCGACGCGGCGATGGAAGCCGGCTGGCGTGCCGCCGGCCACGAGGTTGGGCCCCACATGTACGCCGACGGCTCGAGCGACTATAACGCGCTGCTGACTGCTTACCAGGATCTGGTCAATGCCATCCAGACAAAGTTTGGCCACGGGTCCCGGACAGCCAGGCACCACACTGTTAACTGGACCGGCTGGTCCGAAGGAGCTGAGCTCCTACCGCAGTTCGGAACCCGACTTGACCTGAACTATTATCACTACACACCGTGGCTTCTACCCTACGGCGAAAATGCCAACGGCTGGTTCACGGGCAGCGGCCTGCCCCAGCGCTTCAGCGATACCAGCGGTAATATCCTGCCGGTTTACCAGTTGCTCACCGAATGGCCGGATGAGTGGTTCGCCGATAACGGCTACACGGTGGATGGGGCGATGCAGGTTGTCCGAAGTATGGTTGATGCGGCCCGAAACGGTTACTACTCGGCCTTCGTGAACAATGTCCACCAGGTGCGGTATAACAGCCGGTCGGATATCACCTATGTCTGGGCGAATCAGATGTGGGCGTTCGCCCGGGACCAGGGAATCCCGATGTGGTCGGCTGAGATGCTACTTGATTTTATTGAAACCCGCAACAGCGCCCGGTTCAGCAACCTGAGCTGGAACGGGGCGACCTTAAGTTTTAACTTCTCAGTGTCGACCGGGCGACCAGATATCACCCTGATGGTCCCGGCCCACGTCGGCCCGGCGAGCCTCCAGTCGGTAACGGTGAACGGTTCGGCCGTTAGCTTCAGCATTGAATCGATTAAGGGCCGCCAGTATGGGCTTTTTAACATTCCGACGGCGGCCGGGAGCGTAACTGCCGCCTACGGGGCCGATACGACCCCGCCGGCCATCAGCGGGGTACAAGCCGTCAGCATAACGACCGGCACGGCCACAATCAGCTGGTCCACCAACGAGCCGGCCGATAGCCAGGTCGAATATGGGACAACCA
>Ga0101943_1000556_pt1 | contig 55410 bp, 48 predicted proteins | sample DewCreD2012metaG_5_FD_75244 | JGI IMG/M metagenome (GOLD analysis project Ga0101943, IMG submission 75244) | Hot spring sediment bacterial and archeal communities from British Columbia, Canada, to study Microbial Dark Matter (Phase II) - Dewar... ... | reverse complement strand
TGAACCGGCGGTTTACAAAACCGCTGCTCTGCCAATTGAGCTACGCCGGCGCATATCGACGGCGTTGAGCCATCGCTCAGCGTGTAGCATTCTAGCACAATCTGTCGTTTTGTGCAAATGGATCAATTCACCATCTGCGAGTCATTCTAAAGTTATGATCAAACACCCACCTTTCCCGGTGGGTAGGGCTTCCAACCCGCGCTGATTCACGTACCGGCACAGGTCCACGCCGTAGCCGCATCCGCCGGTGCGCACGGTGGATGCGGAAGCGTGGCTTCCGTACTCCAAACGATGCCCTACGGGCAGCCTGGCCGGGAAACCATATTCCGTCGGCGTGTGATCCCACTGCGTGTGCAGCGGAAATGCCGTTCTCTGTCTCCACGATCAGATCGCCGCCAGCGTGATAGTGCGATCACGAGTGATAACTTCTGTTAAATCGGATTGAGTACTACATCGCATGCCTGCTACAGACCAGTAACATCTCAGGTCATACCATTGTGAGAAAAGTCACTGCCAGACCCATCCCGACGTACTACCTTAACCACAAGACCCTCAAAGGAAAGCCCCGCTGAGATGTTCAAGGAGGAACGTATGGGCAGAGCCAAATATCTTATATTCGGCATAGTTCTGGTCTTGGGTGTCATAGCCGGTTGTGCACAACGGGGTGATCCACCCGAGGCGACAGTGGCACCTGCATCGGCAACCACCGCAGCCGTAACAACACCAGCCCCGTCTGCATCAATGAGCGATCTGGCCATCATTGCCTTCAACAAGGGCGGATGTGTTGGATGCCACATTATCCCCGGTATAGCGAATGCGAAAGGGACAATTGGTCCAGACCTCACAAACATCGGTCAGCGCGCTTTACAGACAATGCAGAGCGGCACCTACACCGGCAAGGCAACAACCGTTGAAGAATACCTGAGAGAAGCGCTTCTGGAACCAGATGTGTACATTTCAACCCATTGCGAGAATGGTCCCTGTTCAGCGGGTGTCATGACTGCTTCCCTGGCGCAAAGCTTTACCCCGGAAGAGCTGGAAGCCGTTATCGCTTATCTCCAGCAGCCACTAACAGCAGGAGACAACACACCTCTGGACACAACACCTCTTGCGCAAGTGGTGACAAATCTGAGCGAAGAGGAGTTTCTGTGGGCAAAACAGGTCTATTTTGAGCGATGTGCAGGCTGTCACGGTACACTTCGCAAGGGTGCTACCGGCCCGGCCCTAACTCCGGATCGCACTACTGCAATGGGCACAACTGCACTCTCTACCATCATCTTCAACGGAACTCCACGAGGCATGCCGGATTGGGGAAAACAGGGCTTCTTTACGCCAGAACAAATCGACATTCTGGCGCGCTTTTTGCAGCAGGAGCCACCAGCACCACCCGAAATGTCACTTGAACAGATGAAGAATTCATGGCATCTGCTGGTATCACCAGCCGAGCGTCCAAACACACCGGCCACTAAGCGCAACTGGCAAAACTATTTCGTGGTAACTTTGCGTGATGCCGGGCAGGTAGCAGTAATTGACGGCGATACCTATGAAGTTGTGAGTAACGTTGATACGGGATACGCTGTCCATATTACGCGGATGTCGGCAACCGGTCGCTACGCATACGTCATTGGTCGCGATGGCAAGCTTGCCCTGGTTGATCTGTGGATGGATCCTCCTACCAAAGTGGCTGAAGTACAGGTCTGCTACGATGCACGTTCGGTTGAGGTTAGCAAGTATGAAGGACCGGAAGGTGATTTTACCGACCGTCTGGCCGTCGTTGGCTGTTACTGGCCTCCCCACTTTGTCATTCTCGATGGTCAAACCCTCGAACCCATGAATATTGTCAGTACGCGCGGCTATACGGTTGATACGAAAGAATATCATCCCGAACCGCGGGTTGCCAGTATCGTTGCTTCGCACTACAAACCGGAATGGATCATCAATGTTAAAGAGATCGGGCAAATCTGGCTGGTCAACTATGTCGATCCATTTGCACCTCAAATCAAGATGTTGCCGGCAGCCCGTTACCTGCACGATGGTGGTTGGGACGCCAGCCGACGGTATTTCCTGGTTGCGGCTAATCAATCGAATAAAGTGGCGGTTGTTGATGCGTTAGAGGGCAAGATTACAGCCCTGGTTGACACGCCAAAGATGCCCCACCCAGGGCGAGGAGCAAACTGGATCGATCCTGAATTTGGGCCAGTATGGAGTTCAGCACACCTGGGTGATCCGGCTATTGTTTCCATCGGTACCGATCCCGAAGGGCATCCTGAGTCAGCCTGGAAAGCAGTGCGTGTAACTCCATTGCCCGGCGCCGGAAGCCTCTTTATCAAAACCCATCCCAACAGCCAATGGATTTGGGTTGATATGACCCTGAATCCCGATCCGGTGCTGGCACGCACGATCTGCGTTATCGCTAAACAGAAGCCAACTGAGCCATACCGCTGCTGGGAGGCCAGCTCCTATGGTCGAGCCGTCCACTTTGAGTACAACGCCACAGGAACTGAGGTATGGGTAAGCATTTGGGGTGATGCCAGCAAACCTGGTCAGACCGGAGAAATCGTTGTCTACGATGATGCTACTCTGACCGAGAAGGCGCGTATCCCCAACCTGATCACACCAACCGGTAAGTTTAATGTCTTCAACACGGTCGGCGATATCTACTGATACGATTGCACGGTAGAGTACGTAACGAGGGAAACAGGTGGTACGCCTGTTTCCCTCGTTGCATTATAGCTAACCCAAGTTGCTACTCTTGTCACCACAGAGGATGGACATAACCTGAGTTGCTATCTTGAGGCGTGCGTGAAGCAGCTTGTCTGTGGGAACTGGCTGCTACCCACATCGTTCATACAGTTACGTCGCACAGTGTTTCGTGCAGTGTCGTACTGTCCATCCTGGCAGTCAATCTCACGTGGCCTGCTCACAGCATAGGTGGCAACTTGGGTTATAGCTATGTTGAATGACACTTCCAGGCATGTTTGCAGTTCACTCGATAGTACATTATGATGAAGAGTATCACCGGTGAACAGATTGCCAGGGAGTGAACCGATGCAATGGTTGCGCAGACTCTTTAGAGGGCGGAGCGAAGAGGCACCGTTTATGCTGCTCCATGTGCGCTGTCAGCGCTGCGGTGCAGTGGTACAGGTGCGGATCAACCTCTACAATGATCTGTCGGCAGAGTACGACGACCGCGAGGAGGTTAGTGGCTACTGGATACGAAAAGAGATGATGGACGACCGCTGTTTCCGGCTGATGACGGCGGAGTTGCGCTTCGACCGCCAACGCCGCCTGGTGAGTCAGGATATTGTTGGCGGTCAGGTGATTACGGCAGAGGAATATGCCGCAGCTCGTCAAGCCGGCAACGAGCGGATGCCCAACTCTTCATCATGATCCGGCTTCAGCCTGTCGCTGCAGAAAATCGGCTCGTATCGGATGGAAGAGATCGAAGAAGACGGAATCTTCTTCCATAATCGCTTCGTGTTCGACCCCGCCGGGAATGTGGACAATCTCGAGTGGGCCGAGTTCACACCACTCATCACCTACTCGAAACCGTAGACGACCACTGATGACGAGGGTCATCTGTTCGTGGGGATGGCTATGGGCTGGGACAACTGCACCCTTTGGGGCATCAACCCGCACTGCCATTAATTGCTGGCCGGCAAAGGGACGGAGATTCATCAAGCCGATGGTAAAACTTTTGATGTCTGCACTCTGGACGGCGTGCATAGCGACTCCTTCATGCGATGAGATGCTATCTTTGGGGATGACAGGGACTGTGCATTTGTTGTTGAGTGCATCTTATCGCTATCTGAACGGAAACGCAAGGGAGTGATTGTTAGAACCTGCTTCAAAAACATTTACGAACTCAAGGTGCCAGCTTTATCACCACGGAGGCACGGAGGACACAGAGGACGGGCATCATCCGAGTTGCTACCTTGAGGCGTGACATAGCGCGGCGATGAGAACTGCAAATAATTCATACAGGTACGCTGCACGGTGTTGTGCGTAGGGTCGTGCTGTTCATCACGACAGCCAGCTTCACGTAGCCTGCTCACAGCGTAGGTGGTATCTTGGGTTTTACGAGAAGGTATCTCAGTCATTACTGACAGACTCTCTGATCGTGAGGCATACACACAGCATCTCTGTGAGGGTCAACCGCATGACACGCGCCTGGCACGGAGCACGGCTGGCGCGGCAGCATGGCTGCCGCACTCCAAACATCGCAACACGCGCATGACGAGCGGGTAAGGCAATCTATCCAGCGCGTGACTGACCGCCTCTCTGATCGTGACGCGCACACACAGCATCCCCGTGACCAGCAGGGGCAACCGCACGACACGCGCCTGGCACAAAGCACGGCTGGCGCAGCAGCATGGCTGCCGCACTCCAAACATCGCGACACGCGCGTGACGAGCGGGTAAGGCAATCTATCCAGCGCGTGACTGACCGCCTCTCTGATCGTGACGCGCACACACAGCATCCCTGTGACCAGCAGGGGCAACCGCATGACACGCGCCTGGCACAGAGCACGGCTGGCGCGGCAGCATGGCTGCCGCACTCCAAACATCGCAACACGCGCGTGACGAGCGGGTAAGGCAATCTATCCAGCGTAAGATGGCGCGACCGGAGCTGCGCGCTGCTAACGGGCCAGGAGCCGGGTAGGCTGTCGTTGGTAACTGGCATGCGTTTATGCACCTGCACAATGGAGCACGACAGTGCAGCTTGATGAAATAAATTTTAGCCTCACACAGCACATTTCCGAGCCGAAGCCCGTCTATAACACTACACAGATGAGTGTTATACTGTGTGCGCAATGGCAATCAGCACTGATAAGCTCGTTGTGCTCACATGCAAGTGACAGTACTGCTTCGCTTCTGCGTTTGCGGAAGTTGCGTACACATCGATTAGTGAAGGAGTTGAGTATGCGCTATGAGGATGCTGCGTGGCGGGAGAAGCAACGCATTCGGCTCGATGTGAATAATGTGTTTGGCACGCATGGTTTGACCCCGGCTGAACTTGAAGCAGAAGCTCCACGCGCCGCCGCAGCGATTGCTGCCGTCCAGGAACGACGGGCCGATCTCGGCTGGCCGTTGTTGCCCGATCAGGACGTGACGCCGTTTGAGCAGTTTGCCGCTGCCCATCGTGATCGGATTGATACCTTTGTCGTGCTGGGCATTGGTGGTTCGGCGTTGGGGAACATCGCAGTGCAGACGGCAATCAATGGGCCGTTTTATAACCTGCTACCACGCGAGCAACGTGGCTGGCCGCGGCTGCTGGTACTCGATAATTCGGACCCGGAATTGAATGCAGGTGCGCTACGGATGCTCGATCTCCGGCGGACGATGTTCAACGTCATTAGCAAGAGCGGCACTACCGCCGAGACGATGGCTTCATTTCTTTACTTTCGCCAGGCGCTGGTCGAGGCAGTCGGCGAAGACCGGCTCGGTGACCATATCGTGTTGACGACCGATCCCAACAGTGGTTTTCTGCGCCAGATTGGGCAGCGTGAGGGCTGGACGATGTTCGATCTCCCGCCAAAGGTCGGTGGCCGCTTCTCGGTATTGACCTCGGTCGGGTTGTTGTCGGCGGCGATGACGGGGGTGAATATTCGTGAGCTACTGGCCGGTGCCGCTTACGGTCGCGAACTGGCCGCCAACCCCGATCCGTTGCGGAACCCGGCAGCCCTTGGCGCACTCATCAACTACCTCTGCTTCCGCAAAGGCAAGCCGATTGTGGTGATGATGCCGTATGCGAACCGGCTCCGTGATGTCGCCGACTGGTTTGCCCAATTGTGGGCCGAGAGTCTGGGCAAGGCGGTAGATCGCCAGGGCAAGCCGGCGCGGGTCGGGCAGACACCGGTCAAGGCTTTGGGCGCAACCGATCAGCATTCGCAGGTTCAACTCTATATGGAAGGGCCGTATGACAAGCTGATCAATTTCATCGCCGTTGAACAGTACGCCGAGACGGCCCCCATTCCAACGGCATACGCCGATCTGGAAGGCGTGAGCTATCTGGGTGGGCATACGATGGCCGAGCTGATCCAGGCCGAACAACAGGCCACTGCGATTGCGTTGAGTGAAGCCGGTCAACCAAACATCACGCATATCTTCCCGGAGATCAATGCCTTTACGCTCGGTCAGTTCTTTATGCTGATGGAGATGCAGACGGCGATTGCCGGTGAGCTGTACGACATCAACGCATTCGATCAACCGGGGGTTGAGGCCGGGAAGATCAACACGTATGCGCTGTTGGGCCGGCGTGGGTTTGAGGAGCGGCGAGCAGCGATTGCTGCCCGTGCGCAGGCGCTTGATTCGCGGTGGGTCGTGTAAACATTGCGGGTACAGGCACTAACCGGTGAGGCGTCGTTGCCGATGCCTCACCGGCAGCAGGGTGGCAACGATGGCAAAGTTCTTTCCAGCGCCACTATGGGTATCGTCGGCGGTCTGTGTGGTGATCGGGTTGATCGGCGGGAGCGCGTTCTGGTGGGCTTCACGAGCGTGGAGCATCTTCATTGCCGCATTTCTGTGGGCACTGATCGGCACGGTTGGAACGGTGATCGGGCGCAGTATCGGCGAGCGGCTGCGCTACGGTGACTGGCGGCACGCCGGTCGGCTGGTGCCACTCCAGACGATCACGCCGATGGGTGGATTTCTGGCGACTGCCCTCCTCATCGGCGCACCCCTGACGGGCGAGCAGATTGGTCTGCTGGGAGGTGCGGTGCTGGTTGTGATGGTCTTGTGCTGGCTGGGTTTACCGCTTACGTCGCCGTTTCGGGAACGACGATGAACATCTACCCGCTACCTGAACTGATTGCATTGCGTGCCACCTGGCGGGCCAGTGGTTTGAAAGTAGTGTTCACGAACGGTGTCTTTGATCTGCTCCACGTCGGGCACGTCCGGTATCTGACAGCAGCGCGTGCGCTTGGTGATCGACTGATCGTTGCGATTAACAGCGACGAGTCCACCCGTCAATTGAAGGGATCGCTGCGCCCTATCGTCCCGGAGGCGGAGCGGGCAACGATTGTAGCCGCGCTGCGCTGCGTTGATGCAGTGACCATCTTCAATGAGCGCACGGCGGAGGCAGTGGTAGCCGCGTTAGCGCCCGATCTGTACGTGAAGGGGGGCGATTACGGGCAGGGAACCACATTTGACGCCGCCCGCCTACCCGAAGCGCGGGTCGTGCAGGCGCTGGGAGGTGAGGTGCAGATTCTGCCGTTTAGCGAGGGGCACGCGACAACGCGGCTGATCGAGCGGATCGTTGCGCGCTACGGGGGGGAGGGGGGGAACGCGGATGGGCGCGGGTTTGGCGGATGAACGCGGATGTATCCCTTCTATCACCACAGTGGTGCGGATTGTTGGGCGCTGTGGAACACGGATGGACGCGGATTAGGCGGATGAACGCGGATGTATCTCTTCTATCACCACAGTGGTACGGAAGACACAGAGGGTGGGCATAATTCGCGTTGCGCCCTTAAGGTGTGAATGACGTAGTGCGCGATGGGCACTGGCTGCTACGAGTGGAAACAGCCACAATCGATCTGGCAGTAGTCAGCGATCATGCGATCCGGTATGATACGAGGGTGATCCGGTACACCTGTACTTCGCCGTGTACTGTGCGGCGAGTAAAGCTGGCCGGCGGGTCGATCTTCTCCCGATTGGCAGTGGCAGTGCAGGCTGGTCTGGCCGGCGCGAAGGCGTTGAGGATTGTATCGTGGGTAAGCAGTCTGTCAGAGTCCTCCGTCAGATATACCACATCGCTGATGCTGTGGGTGAGTTCGAGCCGTAGAGCGGGGTTGGGGGTTCCGGCGATTTGGGGAGATGCTATGGTCGGCAACATGCCGCTCAAGACCTTTCTGGAAAGTGTGGAGCGTCAGTTGGCTGCATGTTCGGCTGAGGAGCTGCGGGATATTCTGCGCAAGGTGGCTCGTCAGGTACCGCCCGCGGAGCGCAGAGCCTTCCTGAAACAGCTCCGCGACAGTAGGACTGCTACTGTTGTGCCCCAAACTGCCTGGGAGGGGCTGCTGGATGCGATAGACGATCTGGAGGCCAGGCTTGAGAAAGCCATGAAGTCGGTCGATGAGTGGATGGATCGCTTCGGCTGGCAGTATGAGTATGAGGAGGATGACGTAGGCCCCTACCGGGAGTTCATTGAGCCGTTGACGAGTCTCTTTGAGCGCACGGCGCTGGCCTTTGACCACGGTGAGTTCGCTCTGGCCCGCCAGGCTTACCGTCGCCTGTTTCGCCTGCTGGATCAGGTAGACGATTACGGCTACCGCATCTCTCTCTACGACCTGACTGACCTGGATCAGAAGGATGCCATCGCCCGCTATCTGCGGGCTGTATATCAGACCGAACCGCTGGACCGGCGTCATCGGGTCTTGTATGAAGAAATGCGTCGCTTGGCCTTTTCGTATCAACAGTTGTACGGTGATGCGCCGCGGCTGAAGGATTTTATCCAGACCGCGCCGGATCCGCTGCCGGAGCAGGATGCTTTTTTACGGAAATGGAGCGCTTTTCTGCGGAGGCAGAACGACTCGTTGGCCGATATCTGGCTGTGCGAGGTTGTGCGGCTGGTCGAAGGCAAGGCTGGGCTGGAGCGGCTGGTGCGCAGCAAGGGGCATCAACGTCCGTACATCTATCTGGATTGGTTCACCGCACTGGAGGAGGAAGGTCAATACGCGCAGGTTCTGACCGAGGCGCGGCTGGCCCTGCAGAGCCTGCCGGATGACCTTCCCATTCGCGCTGTGATTGCCGATCATCTGTGCGCGGCAGCCTCGGTCCTGGGTGACCGGGAGAGTCTGCTTGAAGGTCGCTGGCAAGCCTTCGTCGCCATGCCTGAACTGTCCCGGCTGCTCGATCTGTGGGAAGCTGTGCCATCTATGGAGCAGCGCCCGCTCTGGATGCAGCGCGCAGTCCAGAATATGCAAGAGCCGCGCAGCCGTAAGGCAACATTGCCACCTGGCGATCCGCCGCTCCCGACGCTGGTCTACCTGAAGCAACCCTCCTTTTCTTCCGATGCCCTGTTGGCCCACGCCCGGCTGCTGGCCGGCGATCTGGCCGCAGCCCACCAGGCCGTCGCCAGGAAGCCGGTTCTGGAAGAGGGCAATGCTGTCAACGCCCAGACCCTGGTGCTCGCCTGGCTGTTGGTGCTGCTTTCGGGTCGGGAGCGCAAAGACCTGCCGCCTAACCTGGAGCATTTCTGGCGGAGGACCCTGCAGGAGATTATTGTTGACGATGGGATGTATGATCAGCACATACAGCACGAGCTTACCCAACGGACGGATCACATCTATGCCGACTACCTGGCATGGGGACGTGCAAGCGGCTTTTTGCATCTGGAAGCCGCAGACGCAGAGAAATATCTGGCCTGGTGCCTGGACACAGCTCGTAAGCGGATCGAAGCTATCGTCAGCAATCAGTATCGTGACATCTACGATGAGGCTGCCAATCTGACCGTGGCCTGTGCCGAGCTTTTGCGTTTGCGCGGAGACGATAGGGCGGCTGATGAGTTGGTGGCGCACATCTGCGAGCAGTTCCATCGCTATCGAGCTTTCCAGCGTGAACTCCGGAGCGCTCTTGCCCGAAAGTGATGATATTGAACGAAACTGTGATCAGGTGGTCTGTTGTTCGACGCGCCGGAGGCGCGCGCTCCCAGTTGCGGTGAGAGCACTGGAGGCGTGCGATCCCGGGGGGGATACCGACACGCCCCCACCCCAGCCCGCCCCCGCTGGGGGCGGGAACTAGCGGTGCCGGATGGTTTCCGCTGGCGCAGGCTGGTGCAGGTGAGGAGCGCGCCGGAGGCGCGCGCTCCCAGTCAGTGTGCCGGATGATGAGCGCGCCGGAGGTACGCGCTCCCAAGGGGGATGCCGACACGCCCCCACTCCAGCCCGCCCCCGCTGGGGGCGGGTGTAGACGGTTCAGGGAGGGTCAGTAGTGTGTAAGGTACACGGGGGGAGCGCGCCGGAGGCGTGCGCTCACAGGGGGATGCCGACACGCCCCCACCCCGGCCCGCCCCCGCTGGGGGCGGGTGTAGACGGTTCAGGGAGGGTCAGTAGTGTGTAGGGTACACGGGGGGAGCGCGCCGGAGGCGCGCGCTCCCAGTCAGTGTGCCGGATGATGAGTGCGCCGGAGGTACGCGCTCCCAAGGGGGATGCCGACACGCCCCCACCCCAGCCCGCCCCCGCTGGGGGCGGGGGTGGCCGGTTCAGGGGGGATCAGTAGTGTGTAGGGTACACGGGGTGAGTGCGCTCCTAGCTAGTGTGTCGGGTGAGGAGTGCGCCGGAAATGTTTATGCCCCACGCAAGCATAGCCCTTATACGATTTGTATCTGGAGATTGGCGACCCGTTCGCTGAGGCGAGCGATGTCAAAGAGGGTTGCCTGTCCAGGACCTTGATTGCCAATGTAGGTGGCCGCATCGGCGAGACACCAGCCGAGGGGGGCGATAGCTGAACCGGCGGCAGTGGTTGGGGGTGTGCGAGTGCGCGGGGCGGCCATGGCAGTGAAGGTGTTGGCTTGCATGATCAGGTTGCGGCTGAGGGTGATGTTGAATACTCCTTCGATGATATTGCTATCGAGTAAGAGGCGAGCACAGATGTCTTCGGGTAGCACGGGGTTGCTTTGATCGGTCAATGGCTGCAATGTGTTAAGCAGGGCAGCACCAATGGTGAGGGCAACCAGATGGTTGCTACGCAGGTGGATTGTGCCCATGAAGGAGCTGTTGATTTGCAGGCGTGATCCACCCGGTTCGTTGGGCTGGCGATCAAACGCGCGTAGCCGTCCGGCGAGTTCGGCGATCTGTTCGCGTGGCGCCGGCATGCCGTAGAGGCTGATGATTCCGGCAATGCGGTTGTGTTCCAACAGGATCATGTCGTCTTCGTCGAGGAGGTCGGCGATGAGGCCGAGATTTTCGCCGCTGAATAGCCGACGCTGGTGGAGCATGAGCGCGGTGCCGGGGCGGGATTTTACCGCCGATAGGTGCAGATCGAGCAGGATGCCGAAGAGTGTGGCTGTATCTGCCCGGGGCGCCTGTAACGCCGTGGTCAGTTTCGTGAACTGCACTATTTCGCTAGCCGACAGGGAGTTCATTCGTTCGGAGACTTGGGCCGCTATGTTACGGGCGTGTTGCTGGCGCTGTTCGGGATCGAGGCGGGCCAGCTCTTCGGCAATGTTGCGGACCGGTTCACGCCACTCTGGGAGCATAAGTCGATTTTCATCAGCGAAGAGATCGGCGAGTGGCGCCAGTTCCGCTTTCGCAAATAGATCGCGGAGTGGCGGGAAGGTTCGCTCAGGCATCGCTGCGACGAAGCTGTTGCCACTCAGGCGAACCGTATCGCTATCGACAATGCTCAGTAGTGCGCTACTACCGGGTCTATTATCTTGTCCGCTCGCAGTCACGGTTATGCCGCTGAACTGGTTGTCGGTGATGATCAGGTGGGGGCAGCGGGTAAACGAGAGCGCAGCCGTTCCCGGTTCGGGGGTGAAGGTGACAGTGATGGCAAGGTTGTGGAGGACGATGGAGTCAATCCCGATAAATTCTAGCGGTGCGGTCAGGCGCAGATCGGTGGCGAAGCTGCAACCTTTGATCTCAAGCTGTAAGGGACGGTCTTCGAGCGAGGGATCGAGGCGGAAGCCGCCAACTTCGTGTACGCCAGGACGCAGGCAGAAGGTGAGGCGGCGTTCGCCACGGGCCAGCAGTTCTTTGAAGGCGGTGTTGAGGTCGGGAAAGTCGCCGTCAATGCCGATGGTGACGCAACACCCGCCCCGGCTCTGCCGTTCGAGGCCGGCATTGAAGAAGATGCGGGGGAGTATCGGTTCGCCGGTATTATCAACGAACGGCTTGCCGTCGATCTCGACCAGAAATGCTTCGACCCGTTGACTCTGGGCGGTCGGGCCGAGTCGCCACCGGCACGAGTAGATGCCGTTTTCACCGGTGGTAACGTCAATGCTGGTGCCGGTCACGCTCCCGGCTGTGAGTTGGCCGGCTGCGGTTGGTGGTACGAGTTGAAAGCGTACTCTCGCATTGTTTACCGGTTGCTGTCCGTTGGTGACGGCAACCTGTAACGGTTGCGGGAGTAGTTCGCCCGGTAGAGCGGATTGACCGTCACCGCCTGCACCGTAGAAGTGGATCGATTCAGTGAGCGGTGGGAAGAGCCGCCGGCAATCACCGCGCTTTGTCCAGGTTGTGCCGCTGAATTCGAGTAGTGCCAGTCGGCAATAGGCGTGGTGGACGCCGTGCGGTCGTTGGGGGATCGGCTGTTGAGCGGTGTCACGCGGCCATTCGATGTCGCCGGTGGCAACCCGCGCCGGAATGAGCCAGTAATCACCGGGGCGGAAGGTGCCCGCTTTGAGCCGAATCTGTACGCCTTGTTCGAGATCGGTCCAGGCGGCAGCGTTGATGGTCACGATCACTTCGCCGTCGGGCATGTCCCAGCGCCGCACTTTGGGATTGCGCGTGAACGCACTGTAGGCAACGGTCTGACCGGCAGGATCGATGGTAATGACCTGACCTTCGATTTGGACGATTTTCACCAGTAGCCCCGACTCCCCCCGCCGCTCGCGGTCGTCGTCGGTGAGTTCGACCCATTGGTTGGGTGCCAGCCCTAACACTTCATCGCGCCCGGTACTGCTCACGGTTAGGCGGTTGGGATTGAGTGTATCCTGCCCGCTCCAGCCAACCACGACAGAACCATTTTCGCGCGACCATTTGAGGGCAACGCGGGTCGTAGAGACAATGCGATGAACTTCAACCCGGTAGAGCTGGTTTTCTAAACCGCGATAACCGGCTGTGGCCGGCACGATGCAGGGGTCGGTCACCGTTGGATCGGGTTCGGCACGGGCTTCGAGCTGACCGGTACTGCCGGCCAGCAAGGCGTCCCAGGCGGGAGTGGTGGATGCACACGAAAGTGACGCTCCCAGGTCACCAAGGCGCAGGAGTTTGACCTGCGCCATGACGCGCAGGCGGGTGGTGGTATCGGGGCCACCCAGAGCCACTTCGCGCAACGCAGGGTCTTCAAGCGCGGTGATGTGTCGCTCCCAGACATCGAGGTAGGCAAGGTAGGTGCCGGCAGGGAGCGCGGTACCGGCGGGCAGACCGGCCAGTTCGGCCAGGTCGGCTACCGGTAAGTCGGGTTGTGCGGTGATCGGAACGGTCTGATCGTTTTCAACCCGGATGCCGGCAACGTAGTAACGACCGGCGGTCACGGTGAGGGTGCCGCCTGTTATCACGATGTCAAAGCCGGCCTGCCCCTGGGGGCCGCCGCACAGGCCGATTAGATCGCGCCGGACGGTGCGGTCATCATCAAGATCGATGGCAATCTGTTCATTCCAATCGGCATCGAGCGCGACCCGCCCCTGCTGATTGAGTACACCACTGTAGTGTTTGGTGCGGTTGAACGTCCAACGGGTAAAATCACCGCGCATAGGAGACTCCTTATCGAAAAGAGAAGACAGTGCCGTTACACCGTATCTGCTATGTTGCTAACCAGACACCGGCAGCGAGACCGACGCGCAGGTATTCGTGCAACGCCTGGTGGAGATTTGCGAGACGGAAGGCTTGCTGGATGAGGTAGAACGCTCCCATTTCGTTGCCATCTTCAGCCCCGCCGGTAATGGCATCGGGGCAGGAGCGAGCGAGTTGCATGTAGGCCGGATGACCGAAGCGTGTGCTGGTGAATGATGGTGTGACTGAGAGGGTGATCGTCTGCCGCTGAGCTGCGGATAGGGCCGAGACGGGGATGCCACGATCAGCCGCAGCAGCGGCGAGGGCCAGGTCGGGCTGGCAGCGAAAGCGGCGGGGGGCGCGCGATCCCGCCGCCAGGAAGCTGAACCGGCTGCAACCGATCTGGCGGCGGGCGGCGACGACGCGACCCAGCATGATGCTTTCGGAAATGAGGTCGATCTGGCGCACCCGCACTTCACCGTGTACCGTGCAGCGAATAAAGCTGGCCGGCGGGCCGATCTTCTCCCCATTGGCACCGGCAGCGCAGGCTGGGCTGGCCGGCGCGAAGGCGTCGAGGATTGTATCGTGGGCAAGCAGTCCGTCAGAGTCTTCTGCCAGATATACCGCACCGCTGATGCTGCGAGTGAGTTCGATGCGCAGATCGGGGTTGGGAGCGGCAGCCTGAATGGTGGGTCGGGTGGGGAATTGGGGGGCGCCGGTGCTATCGAGGTGCCAGCCGGGGACGAGGGTGCAATGGAGTAGTTCCAGGCGTTCGAGGGCGCCGGCGGCGATGTCGATCCCGCCTGCGATCCAGCAGCCGTTGAGTCTGAGGGTGGCTTTGTTGCCGTTGCCGATGATGCGGAGCGGGTTGGTGAGGTGGATGAGCGGGCGCTGGCCGTCGGCGGCCTGTATGACGAGGGTGCGACCGGGCGTCGTGGCGATGGTGAGGTCTTCGCGATAGGTGGCGCTGTCGAGGATGGTGATGACGCCAAGCGATGCCGATGAGGAACTCCAGACGGCGAGCGCTGCGGTGAGGGTAGTGGCGTCGGCGCTGATCCGTTGGGCGACGGTGGCGGCAAAATCGCCGGGAGTTGGATTGATGAGGGTGGTGCGACGGGTATAGGGGCCGCCGCCGATGTCGGCAACGAAGCCGTAGGTGTAGTTGACCACCAGGTCGGTCGGTACGGTGCCGCCGGGGAAGGTGAGCCGACCGCGTTGCGGGTCGACGGCGACTTGAAACGGAGCAGATGGCCGACGCCAGTCGCTGAGGTCGCAGATGAGGATTTGGGATGGTGGAACGGGTACGAGGCTGCCGGTGCCGTCGGGTACCAGTATTTGAAAAGCGGACCGGGCGGCAGGCAGGTAGGCACTGTCGCTGATGCTGCCCTGGCGGAGCGCGGCGAGGTCGTCGTGGAGGGCGCGGCGACGCAGGGGCACCGGTAGATCGGGTTCTTCGGCGAGGTGGGTGATTTCGATTTCGGTACGGGGCCGGTTGAAGAGGGGAATGTCGTTGCCGAGGGGGCTGAACCAGTAACGACCATCAGGCGGGTCGGTGACCGGTCGCGGTGTGACACCCTGGATGGCGTAGGGTTGGATGCGCCATACGAAGAGGCCGAGGTTGGGGATGTTGTAGCGACCGCGACCGTTTTCGATCCGGCGGACTTCGGCGGTACGGTTGAGGGTTTCGAGCGGGCCACCGGTCAATTCAAGCCGGTTGGCGTCGCGCAAGGAAGCCGTCGCCGGGCTATCCAGCCGGATATGGTTGAGATGCTGGGTGGTTGCCAGGTGGGTGAAGTATTCGACGACCCGACACGGCCAGCCGGTGACATCACGGGCGAGTTGTTCGAGGACGGGTGCTGTCCCTTTGCGGCGGCGGTAGCGTAGGGTATTGGCGACATAGGCACGCAGGCTGACATCGGTGACGGCGGTCAATTCACGGAGTGAGCGCACACCGAGGAGGTCGCCGATGTAGGGGATGACCCAGGCGGCGCAGGTTTCGATGAACCAATCGTCGTAGAGATCGCCGATGTCGGTTTCGATCCGGGCCAGTTCGTCGCCGATGATGGTCAACAGCGCACGCAACGGTTCACCCTGTGCGGCATCACGAATGCGGTAGACAGCCGGCAACAGCTCGTATAAGCGATCACGCGGATGGATGGACATAGCAAGCCTTTCCCAACTACGGCAGAGCTGCCTCGATCAGTGTCAGGTTGATCCCGTTTGGATCGAGCACGAGCAGTTCGGCAGGCGCAATGGTGGCGCCGATCTGACGGGCAGGTCGGGCAACGAGGAGTGACGGATGGGAACCGGTGCGCCCGCCGGCATACGCCAGTTCGTCGAGGTCAACGGCGATAACGCCCGTCATTGACTGTATGCACGCGATGACTTCAGCGGCGGTCACCGGCTGAGCGAACTCGCGTGCGGCGAAGGAGAAGGTGGTGGTGAGCGCAGTTTCAATTGCCAGCCGGACATCATCGGCGCGATAGCGCCGGTCGTAGCGGACAGTGGCCGTAAGTCGGAAGGTGAGAGAGCTGAAACCGGCCAGTTCCATCAGCATTGCCGGATCACGCACGGCATCGATAGCGAGACGCAGGTTGGTCAAGAGTGGATCGGTCGCTGCCGGTGAATCGCCGCCGGCGGTCGCCACCGTCAGGTGGATAATCATCTGTTCACCGTGACGAAACGCAGCGGCCTGCGCTTTGCCGATCCCGGCGAAGGCATTGGCGAAATCGGTAACATCTTGCAGCGAGACGATGCGGTCGAGGGTCAGGACGGTTTGCGGGGCATTCTGGCGCGCACCGTCAAGGGTCTCCGGGTCTTCAGCACCGGTCGCCGCAAGGGGATTGGTGACGCTCCGCACACCGGGCGGGCGGGTCTTGAGCAGGGTGAGTGCGCCTGCATCTACTTCACCGGCCAGGCCGATCCCAAACCGATAGGTGGCGACAATGTTTTCCTGGCCGGTAGGCAAGCGTGCGCCGTGCACACCGTCGCCGAATAGGACGGTTGCGGTGCCGTTGTCGTCGATGCGCACGACATAGGATTGTTCATCAGGATCGGCAAGGTAGAGTGAAGGTACTTCCGTCCACAGTACGCCATTGACGCGCACCGTCAGGGTGGAAGCCGTACCGGTAGGAGTCGTTGCCGACACATAGGTCAAGGGGGACTTCTTGAGCCGGAATTGCTGATGAGAGCGGCTGCCGTCGCCGCTGCCGATTGGCGCCGCGGTGGTTTCGCCGTGGGTGGCAGCGACCACGTTGGCGTAGATGACGGTGGTTGAGCGGATCAGGCTGATCGTATCCAGCCCTTTATCCTGTAACACGATGGTGGTGAAGTCGGCAGCGGGATGGACTGCTGCGACGAATACTACGGCAACGGTGGGATGTTCGTCGGTGAGGCTGCGCTTGCCGCTGACGATGAGCGGTTGGCCGGGTTGGAGATCGCTAACGACACCGGCCACGTCGAGGTACTTGCCGGTCACCGGGGTTACGATTGGCTCGGCGGCGACGGCCAGCAACTCGCTTTCGGCCAGTACCAGGGTGGAGCGCCGAGTGAAGCGGTTGAGGTTTTCGGTCGTATCAACGGTCAGGCGCGTGACCTGACCGGAGAGGGCAAAATTGGCGACTCCAACCGATTCATTGCGGGTCACGCGGTAGAGTTCAGCGTAGCCGGGAGTGAGCAGGGTGATCCAGCTTCCCGGTACGATTTTGGGGTATGCGGCATCGAGTTCGAGCTGAGGGTTGTTACTGTCGATGGCAAACCCCGGCCATTCGGTAGGCAGCGAGCTGGCCGAGCCGGCGTATTGGGCTTTGACATCCGCCGGCATCAGGCGCCAGTCAGGCGCGTTAAAGCCGAAGAGGTGGGCAGTACGGCGCAGGGCAAAGACCTGCGGTTGCGCAGCCGGGCGCATGGGCGGTCGATCCGAACCCAGGCCGGGTTCCCAGGTTACTACGGTGTAGCCGCCGTTGGGGTCGGGGTAGGGGGTTACCGACAGCACACGCCGGAGGTCCCAACGCTCGTTGCCGGGATCGCGCTCGCGTTCGCTACCTACCAGGAGCAGATAGTCACCCGGTTGCAGGCGCGTATCAATGCCGGCCAGATAGAGGGTTCGTGAACCTTTATCGAGCTGCTGCGGTTGAGTAGGTCGCGGACGCAGCAGATTCCAGGCTTTCCGGGCAACAAAGTCGCCGGTCGTCTCGAAGGTCTGAGGTAGCTCGCCCTGCTTCACCGGAATGCTCTGCACCTGTGTTCCGGCAGGGATGAGGGTCTGGGCCGGTGCCGCAGGCGAGTCGTCGAGGGTGAAGGCGAGATAGGTCGAGGCAGCGACGCCGGGTTTGAGTTCATACCCGATGGCGCGGGCCAGATACAAGACCGACTGGCGTTCGGTGGCCGTGCGGAGAAAGCCCTCGTTGGCGATCCGCTCCTGGTAGAAGGTGAGGACATCGGCCAGCGTGGCGGCTGCATCGAGCAGCGCCAGCGAGGGATCGGCAGGATCGCGGGTGGTCAACATTGCGAGCGGACGGCGTCCGTCGGCAACCGGTTGTTGGGCGAGGCGGGCGATCATGCGACGGAGAAAGGATTGGAGGGTGCCCAACCGATAGTGGAGGGCAGGCTGCGCAGGCGGATTGGTATGCGGTGACGGTAACACGAGCCGTTCGTCACAACCGCACGGTGCGTTGGATGCGAGCTGATCACTGCTCATTGGCCACCCTCCATGATGAACTCGATGCGCCCGTGCTCAGGTCGGTTTGGATCGGTATCGCAACGGATAATCTCGCGGCGACCGACATCGATCTGGCCTTTGGCCAGTTCGCCACGGGAAGCCTGTCCCCAGCGCTGAAAGCGGGTCGGTTTGCCAGAGCCGCCGGCGGTGTCGATCCAGCGCACACCCGGAATAGCCATCACTGCGGCCACGATCTGGCTCAGATAGAGCGGTTGACCGAAGGTGAAGTTATCGGGATGGAAAAAGGTACGCGGACTGAAGCGCTCAAGCAGGGCGGCTTTGACATTCGCTGCGAAGTAGCCGGGTTCGACACAGACGATGAAGGCCAGATCGAGGGCGACATAGATCGGGCCATCAATCTCGATATCCTGTCCGGCCATGCGGTAGCGTTCGAGAAATATGCGCAGGTCGGTTTCAAAACCGGCATCTACCGGCAAGCCACCACGCCGATCAACGGTGATAAAGATCGTATACCAGCTTCCCGTCCAGCGCCGGGTAGCAACCGCCCGCTGCACGTCGGGGTGGCGTTCGGCCATTACTGCGTAGTCAGCAGGGGTGACGGCCCGCTCCTGGCGACGAAAGGCTTGCGGTGCGTACTGGCGAATCGCCGCGCTGGACTCTGGTTCGCTCCCACCGCGAGCAGGCAGCGGATTGCGCACCTGCTGAATCCCGCTTTCAGCGGTTACGATATGGGCCAGCGCGTCAGCACCAATATTGCCGATGGTGCCACAACCGACGCGGTAGTGCGCAACAAGCGGTTCAGCCGATGCCGGCGCTCGTCCATTGCGATCATCACCAAAGCGCAGGTACAAACGTCCATCCTGCTCTAATTCGGCGACGAATTCGGTCTGGAAGCGATTGCTGCCGAGCAGATCGGGTACCGGTCGCCAGAGACCGGCAGGGCTGGTGAGGGTGATGGCCGGCAATGTCGCGGGCGGTTGGGTATCGCTCACCAGACGGGTTGCCGGGATTGTGTGTTCGGCCGGATCGAAGGGAGCGGTGAAGGTAATGCCGGTACGGCTTAATACGGGACGGTAGCGTAATGGGTCACGCACCGCCGGTAACTGCTCGGCGGGCAGAGTTTCACCGTGATCGGCGAGAACGATATTGCCCAACACGACACTGGCCGGCTGGTAAGCTTCGCCGCTCTCATCACGATCATCGGCGGGTACCGCCACATCACGCAGATCGAGAACAAACGGCAGCGCATCGGCTGCCAGCCATTCAATGTCGGTGACCGCAACCGGATCGGCGGTCGGCGGATCGGCAAACTGGCCGCCGAGTGGATCACTGGCAGCGATGACGCGGGTCAGGCGAACAGCATGGCGGCGCTGGGGGTCGGCATCGGCGCGATAGCCGGTCTGCGGATGGCGCCGCTCGATGAAGACCAGCACATCGCCAGGGCGCAGGGTTGCACTCAGATCGCCACGCAGCGTTGCCTGGGTGCTGCCAACCGGTAAACAACAACCTTCATCCCCCCAGGTGTACACCGTCATCTGGTTGTGCGCAGGAAAGAGCCGTGCCTCATGCATTGTCTCGAAGACCAATGGTCGTTGTTGACGGGCGAGAGCAAGTTCGGGCGAGTCGGGCAAGATGCGCACCGGAGCACCACCAACTCTGGTCAGCAGCGGTGTGTTCGCCGGCAAGGTCAATGGCGCTGTGACCTGCACCTGCACCCAGGTACGGGCATTGGCGCCATCGTGTGGCACATAATCAAGCAGTCGGGCATGGCGACGGAGCGAAACCCGTCGTCGGGCCGTATCGAGGTAGGCTTCAGTTGCCACTGCATCCTGGTAGTAGCTGAGGTAATCGCCGATGTAGGCCAATCCCTCGACAATCGCCACACCAAGATCGGCAGGGTTGCGTTCACGCCAGTCGGGTGCGACAACGGCCAGACGATCAAACAGCATCTGGCGCAGGCTGGCATAATCGCGAGCCAGATAGTCGATGGGCGGATTCGTTGCGGGCTGGGGCGGGCACGGTTGATCAGGAGCGCAATCGAACTCCGCCGGGCAATCGACCTTGAACGAAAACTCGACCATACTCAGTACCGGATCGAAGCCGGTGGGAGGTGCGGGATCGGTCGGTGAACGAACCAGACGGAAGGTATAGGGGGAAAAGTCACCGGCCTGATTCACCCGTACCACCAGCGTGCGGTCGGCAGCCGGCAGCCCGTTGTAGAAAGATCGTTCGGCAGGGGTGATCAGGCCGGCAGCGACATCGGCTGGACTCGCATCAGCGGCGCGGAGAACCCACACCACCCTGATCCCGGTAACGCGCACGCCGCCGTCAATCCGCACATTCAGCGCACTCAATCCCCAGGGTGCCGGCTTGATCATCTGCACGAGCAGGGTGCGCTGGCGTGGCACGCCAGGCGGCGCGTCCTGATCGAGCACTTCCAGAAAATCAATTCCGTTCAGCGGTATCGCGCTCGTGCCCAGCACTTGTGCCCGGCGCACATTCGCACAGCGAAACTGTATGCCCATACTTAACTCGCAATCTCAACCACACGGCGCTGCTGGGTGCGTTGCACGACATACTGCACCGTCACCCGCAATCGCTCGTCTTCAGCCGCTATGGCCACCGTCTCGACCCGGATCAATTCACCCAGATACTCTTGCAACGCTCCCTGTACCATAAACTCCAGTGCCGTCGCCAGTTCGGTGCTGTTCGGTGCGAAGATCAAGCGGTGCAAACCGGCACCAAAGCCCGGTCGATTGACTCGTTCGCCGGGAGCGGTGAAGAGGAGTTGTTCAATCAAATGGCGAATATGGTCATCATCACCGGCCTGGGCAGTACGCCCGCTGCCGTCAATCGTGTACGGAAAGGCGATCTGCATCAGTTCCCCCTCACCCGCATCTGCGTCATCACAATATTGACCGGTGTGCCATTAGGGACGCACGTGGCCTGACTGTCTTGCAACAGGACCGGTACACCACCGGCCCGTACCCGACTCGCGCCAGTTGTCCATTGGGCAGTGACGCATGGCATTGGACCGCTGGCCGTTGAAAAAGGGCATCCAGCGACGGTATGCGGTGCGCTGATGGTAACAATCGGCTGCCCGCCCACCCGTACCCTGGGGTTGGGAGCAGTGGCCTGCGCCTGACCACCATGAGCACAGAGCACCGTCGCCCCGACGTGGAGAAGAAATCCCGGCATTATGTCACCTCCAATGCTCCATCATTGAGCGAAATCTGTGGCCCGGTTAGCTTGATCGAGGCCCCCTGCCCATTTACGATCTCGATCCCGGTGGCCGAGATTGCAATCCTGGCCCCGGTTGTTGTTTCAATCGTGATCCCGCCTGCTCCCGGCACATCGTTGATGGTGATGGTGGCCGTGGCCGTCTTCCAGACCTTCATCTCGGCCAGCGCAGGTGAGGCCGGCACTTCACCTGGCGCCCAAAAACAGCCGCTCCAGATCGGGTAATCGGGATCGCCCCCCTCGAATTCCACCCACACATTGGCACCGGTCGGCGGGACGAGGAACAGACCGACACTATTGCCGGCAAAGGGCACACACGGCATTGCCCAGCTCAGGCGACCATCGCCAAGCACTGCTGGGACACTCACCTGCACCCGCCCCTGTTGCAGCGGATCGATATTGTTTTCAACTTTGCCACGGTATTTGCCGAAAAACTGATTCATGGCAGCACCACCGGTACCGTCGAACCAAGACCTTCGCGGGTCAACGTAAAGCTCTGCTTATACCCTTCACGACTGATCTGGTGTTTGACCTGTTTGACGTAGTAGAGGCCATCGTAACTAAAGCCGGCACCGCGCAGACCTACCAGCCCGCGCGCCTGCAACAAACTGCCGTACCGTCCGGTATCAAGGTCACCTTCGACCGTCAACACATCGCTCGACGCATCGGTAGCAGCCTGCGCCTGGGCCATGGCCTGTGCCACACCCAGACCGGCGCCGCGAAAGATGGTGCTGCGGGCAAACGAGGCGAGTGCCGGCATGCTGGCAAGGGGTGGACGCAGGCTGGCGAACGAGCGCACCGGGATGCGCTGACCGGTTGACCGATCCTGCACCTGGCCGGTAAGCGTTGTTGCAGTTAGCGGGTCGTGTTGAAAATTGATCGAGGTGACATTCGTTGCCGAACCCATATTGACCGTTAGTGCCCGTTGGGGAACGCCGATCCGTACCGGCGGTCCCCAGTAGGCGGTGTTGGTCAGCGGTGCCGGGCCGGGCATCACGTAAAAGACGTAGGCAAACCGTTCGGCCATCTGACGCAGGTAGGCCAGATCGGTTGCCTGTTGCACCGGAATCCGTTCGGTCGGCAACGGTGCATCAATCGTTGGCGGCGGAATGACCACCGGGATCAAGCCGTACTGGGCATAACCAGCGATAATCTTGAGGGCAATCACCGCTTCAGGTTGGGCCGGATGCTCAACCGACTTTTCTTCCCGATCCATCGCCACGCTCACATCTTCGCCGGTGATGGTGAGCGTTGCTGAACCGGGCTGATCGCCGGGTTGGAGCTGTTGATTGGTGATGAGACCGTCCATCAGCACCTGGGGCAATGCACCGAACCAGACGATCAGCACCAGGCGGTTGCCGGTGCGGAGCACCGGGCCGGCGAGCAGTGCATAATCGAGCACATCACCCGCTTCCCGTCCGATCTGAAAGACGACCTGAAACCCCGACCGGCCTTCGTCGCGATGGGTCACTTCAACGCTGGTTATGGCTGCCAGCAGTGGCGGTGGCGCAGGCACCGGAATCGTCGGGCCGATCAGCATTGTCAGCCGGGTACTACGTAAACTCATTGCGATCACCCTTCAAAGGTCGGCACTGCGACCCGCAATAGCCGCCCGATCTCAGCCGTCAGATCAAAGGGATTCATAGCATCGTTGGCATCACAGATTCGCCAGAACTGTTCGGGGTCACCGAAGGCGTTGGTAGCGATCAGATCGAGACGGTCGGCACCGGTTACTTCAATCTCGGCCAGGAGGGGCATAGCAGCACCCTGCGGTAAGAAGCGACGACGCAGATAGACAATTTCCCGGCCATCGGTATCGGTGTAGATTGCGGTTGCGATCCGATAGTAGCGGCTGTTGGGATTAAACAAGGCATTCCTCCTTACAACGACAGTGATCCGGCACCGGTCGCATCAAGCGAGCTACTCCGCGCCGTCGCTGCCATCGTCTCTTTGACAATCTGATGAGCGAGAAAGAGATGGTAACCGGGATTCGTCAGTGGCAGGTCGTTGTAACTCAGCACCCGCAAACCGAGCGAGACTTTTGCCCGAATGGGGTTGAGCTGCGGATCATGCGCCTCTTCACTAATGCTAAACTCGGTCAGGCGAACCGGCAGCACGCGCTTCGGCCCCCAGATGAAGAGCGTGAAGGGCGCCTGTGGTGGCAGAATTTCAATCGTGCCGGTATTGAGCAGGGTCGTGTTTGCAACTACTAGACTGCTTTTTGGATAGATGAGCACTTCCAGGGCCGCCAGTTGTGGGTGTAAACCAAGTGCCGCTCCACCCTGTTCGAGCTGGTCGGTCGCGTCGAGTTCAACATCCAGCTTGATCGTTTCAACCGGTGCGCCCTTAATCCGCAGCGCATCACTGCCCTCACTGCCGGTTTGAGCTTCAAGGGTACGCGACAGCGTGTCGGGGTTGTACTGAAAGATGATGACAGCCGGCTGCGGATTGGGCAGATCGAAACTGACCAGAGCACCTTTCAGCAGACGTGGTGAACGAGGAAACGTGGTCATAGGGCATCCTTGCTTCAGGGGCAGCGCAATACTGCCCCACGGAATGGATCAATCGCATCCTGGGCCGCCTGGGCGTCAGCCTGCCACTGTTGTTGCAGAGCGGTCAACCGATCCTGGGCCTGCTGCATCGCATCCGCAGCGTCGCTACCGGTAACCGTGAAACTGACAGCCCGAAAGCGTCCTTCCAGAATAGCCCGCCAGCGCTGGCCGATCCGGCGATGTTCGGCTTCATGAGCGTCGAGGGTTGCCCGCATCGCCTGCCAGGCGGCAACCTCGGCATCACGGTTGGGCCGATCCGTAGGTTCCCATTCAGGTCGGTCAATCGGACAGTCAACACCAACCGTAGCCGAAGGCGTTCCCCGTGCAGTCACCCGCACTCGTCCGTCACGTAAGGTCTCACTGCGGGTCTGCACACCACCGTTGAAATCGTAGGTGCAACGGGTTTCGGCCCATTCCGGCGCGTAGGGCGAGTTGGCGTTCAGCCAGTCAACCACATCGTGGCAGCGTAACGAACCGGGCACACGGTAGCACTGAAGCAGTGGCTGAGCCGGCTCCGGCAGCGGACGCAGGCGATGGATTGGTGCTGGCGTTGTTGCGGTGTTAGCATGCTGTTCAGCCTCCGCCTCAAGCGCGTGCAGACTCTGTCCGTGCGTCCCTTCAGCCTGCTGTACGACATGCGTCAACTCGTGGGCCAGCAAGCGTTGTCCGGCAGGTGTATGCGGAGCGTATTGACCGGGAGCAAAAAAGACATCGCGCCCGATGGTGTACGCTGCGGCACCGAGACTCCGGGCAGTAACCGCAGCCGAGCAGTCGTGATGAATACGAACGGTGCTAAGGTCATACCCGAAGCGCGGCGCGAAGCGGGTGCTGGTGGCCGGGTCGAGGGGATGGGTATGCTGCCTCACACCAGAGTGGGCCACATACTGAGATTGGGATTGCAATTGACGAATAGCCGAGCGCATAATAATCCCTTACTTCATTCTTCATCACGTCGCTGAAAAACATCTCGTGCGCGAGGAACTGTCTCCTGACCAACCAATCCTTCACGAGACTGTCCAATTGTGAGTGAAAGACGCAGACGCGGATCAAAGGTTAAGTTAAAGAGAGGTTGATCAGGACCATTACCAGAACGGCGACCAACAGACACGACAATCGCTTGTGGAATGCGCTCAAAAGCCGTGGCAGCAGCAAGCTGCTGCGCAGCCGTCAATTGTGTTCTTTCCGTCTCGCCGAGCAAGCGAGCAAAAGGATCGCCACCATATTGTGCTTCAACATCCGCATAAACGGCTTCGCCGGCATCGACGTGTGTTTGTACTCTCGCCTCAAACGCGCTAAACCAGCTCCTATTCATTCTCGCTTCCATCGGTACTAAATTGTGCCAGCGGCCATCTCCACCGTAGCGACTGGCAATCAGGTGACCGGCATCAAACGTGGTGTTAATCGAGACTCCTTGATCTGCCAGATGTCGGATCGCGTCGTTGACCGGTCTTGATACACGTGCCTGATCTTCAGCATCGCGTGGTTGTTTCTTGCCCAGCCAACCGTGAGCACGTCTGGCGCGATCCCCTTGTGGGTTGTATTGGATGACACCAGGTGTGAAATCAGACGGCACATTGCTTGCCCGCACCATAACTGCTGACAGCGCTGCAATAAGCTGATCAAGTTGACTCTGAATATTGCCGCCGCGCTCCTGAGCGGCACGGGTTGCTGCCTGTGTTTGCCGTGTCTCAACTGTGGTTGATAGTTGCCGGGCATGGGTAAGTTGTTGAAGCAGGCGATTTTTGTCAGGACCTTCGGGTAGTGCCTGGATGCGTTGCTCAAGCCCGGCAGCAAATTGATCAAAATCTTGCTCTTGACTGGCAATTGTCATCACGGCCCGCCCGTTGATGATACGCACATAGAGATGATGCTGACCATCAGCGGTAAAGGGAATTGCCAGCTCACCAGAGGGACGAGCCGCAGTTGACGCAGCATCCCCCCCACCCCGGAACATACCCCGTACCCGCTCGATCAAGCGGTCGAGGGCGCGATCAACGACAGCCCGCACCTGTTCAATGATCTCGCGAACTCGCCTGCCGACATTACCCAAACCGAGCAGACGCGCCAGCAGATCGATTGCCAGCGGTAACAACCGGGCCAGAACCTCTTCCACCCGCTGCGCTGCCGGCTGAATGACGCCACGGGCAATATCGCCAATGGCGTTGACCACCGTCTGCACGACTTCGATAATGCGCGCTAACTGGTCACGCAAGAAGGTGAAGAGGTTGTAGGCGGCGATGATCAGATTGACAATCGCTCCCACCGGATTAAACATCGTCGCCAGTCGGGTAATCGCCGCCATAACAATCCGTTCGAGCAAGAAGTTTTTGATGCTATCGAACACCATATCGCGCAGACCGGCCAGATCGTCGCGTATCCGCTGCCAGAGCGCATCCCATCCGCCTTCGATCAACGTTTGCAGGTAACCGGCAACAAATTCAATCACGGCAACGGCCTGGGGGCCGATCAAACGCACTGCCCGCTCGCGTAGCCGTTCCCAGGTTAAACCCAGGATTTGCTGGATCAGGCTCAGGACTCCCATGAGGTCAAACCGTTCGGGCAACGTAATTCCGGCCCCACCGAGCGCACCGGTTAGCCAGCCGATAATGCCGGCTTGCAGGTGGCTCAAGAAATTGTCGGCAAATTGCCGCACGCCGTTCAGAAATGCGTCGACCAGATTGCTGACAAAACCACCGGGATTGTCCAGAATCATCTGGAAGGTCTCCTGAGCGCGACCGATAAACTGGTAGAACGTCTCTGGATCAACCCCGGCCACCTTCAGCACCGCTTCCAGTGCCATGCGTGCCAGCGCCGCCCAATCACCGGTAAGCACGGCCTGGACAACGCTGAGCGCAGCGGTGAGTGCGGCCTGATAGGCGTTGATGATCGCGTTCAAACCGGCGCGTAAGCCTTCGACAATCGCGGCAATTCCGGCTTTGAGGGTCGCTGCTGCCGTGTTGACAACGTTCTGCGCAAAGGCAACTGCGCCGTCGATGGCAGCATTGAGTCGGGCTGCCAGTTCGGGGAAGATACTGCCGATCAGGGTATCGATCAACCCCTTCAGGAATGCCCCAAATGCGGCAATCAAGCCATTAATAAACGATACGGCAGCGTCGATCAGCCTCATTGCAAATGCTTTTGCTGCATCCAGAATGGCATTCACTGCCCGCCGCACCGCATCGAAGATCGCGCCGATTGCCCTGGTCAATGCCGCGAAGGCATCACGTATCGCATTGACTGCCCGATCCCACCAGCTCTGTTCTTCGGCTTCACGGGTAGCACGATCCCGTTCGGCTGCGGCCTGTCGCTCACCGTCTGCTACTTCAGCCTGGGCATCACGTTCCGCCGTAGCGTACTGCTGCGTGATCTGCTCTTCATCAGCCCGCACTCGCTCGTCAACCTGGCGACGCTGAGCGGTACGCTCAACCGTTGCCTGTTGCTCGATGTCGGCCACTGCCGCCTGTTGCGCGGCCAGGGTCTCCTGACGAGCGTTCTGGATCTGGTTGCGCGCCTCCATCACCCCGTCCCGTTGGCGGGCATCGGCCTGGGCCGATTGCTCCTGAGCCTGGGTTTGCGCCTCGCTGATCGCTGCGGCTTGTTGTTGATCGCGCTCGGCACCGGCGTCGACTACCTGTTGGTGGGCAGCGGCCATATTCGCCGCCATTGCCGCATGCTGCTGCTGATCAAAGGCTACCTGTACGTCGGGGGGTAGACCCAGCTCAAGGTATGCCTGCGGTCCTTCCGGCATGGTCGGTGCGGCAATAGTCGGTTGTATCAGCTCACCCACAGCGTAGGCTTCATCGAGGGCCACCGGTTGCGCCTGTTCAGGTCCGGGGCCATTGATCACAGCCTGCGCAGCCTCATCACGAAGCTGGCGCGATTGGCTGACACCTTCGTGCAGGTGATTGTCGATCTGCTCTGGATCGGCGCCGTCGGTCAGTGGTATCTGTGGTGGTACCCCAGGTGAGGTAACAACTGTGTCGTCCTGAACCTGCACCGAGCGCAACTGTTCAGCAATCTGGGTCGCCCGATCTTCGGCTGTACCGCTCATCAGACGCGAGACATCGGCAGTGAGGCGGTCGTTGGCAGTATAACGACCGGGATCGGGCGTTAATGGCACTTCGCCACGCGGTAACGTTCCTTCAACGGTCAGTTCAGGGGGGCGGGTGTCCGGTGATACCACCGTCAATGGTGGTGGCTCTTCGACTGCTGAGGTGAGGGTGGCGTGGATGTCCGGCACGTCAGCATTGAATTGAGCGACTTCTGCCTTCGCCAGCCGATCCGTGTCGGTGCCCAGGGTTGCCGCAGATTGGGCTTTGAGGGTTGGTGGCGCGTCGGCAAACGCCGCCATCAATGCCTCTGGATCGGAGGCTGCGCTCAGAGTGGCACTGGCTTCTGCCATGGCCGCCTGCTGGGCCGCTACCTCGGCCTCACTGATCCCCGGTGTCGGTGCTGGTGGCAATTCCAGTGGCGGCTGATCCGGCTCAAGCGCCGGCACCGGTAACGTTTCAGCCTGGGGGGCAGATGCCTGGCTCTCCGCTGTCTGGCTCGATGGTGATGGTTGCGGCATGCGGTCAACGGTGCGCTGAAATGCCATTGTCGCCGGCTCAGCAGTCGGTGATGGTGGAGTGGTTCGCCGTAATGCCAGGGCAGTAGCGGGGAGCGTGGTGGTAACTGCCAGATGGGGTGGTACCAGCGCTGTGGTTGCCGTGCGTTCGACCTGATCGGCCAGCGTTGCCGCCTCGTGCTCAGCCGGATCGTTCGCCGCCACCACCTGCTGGTTGGGCATGGGCGCAGCCGCCGATTGCATCTGAAGCGCGTGTACAACTTCGTGGGTGATCAGGGCAAGTGACGGATGGGGATCGGCGAGAAAGATCGCTCCCTGATAGGTAAGCGCTTCAGCGTGCGCCAGCGCCAGAGCCTGCGCGGCAACCGGATTGGCATAGACCGGAATCTGCGCGAGGGGTTGGGCGAAGTGCACCTCCAGATCAGCACGATGCGGTAATGGCACCGGCGGGAAGGTCATCGCCTGCGCCAACAGCTCCGTCAGCCCAACGGTTTCGTGAGCGGAGAGTGGCCGTGCCGCTTCAGCACCATCCTTGTCGGTCGCGTTGACGCGCCGGGACCTGGGCCGGGCAGGGGTGACCACCACCGGTTTCCGCCGGGCCACTTCACCGGTCTGGGCAGATTGCCGCACAACCACCCTGATCATTGCACACTCCGCAATATGGTCAGCGCCATCTGCCGACCGATAGCCTCCGGCGTCATCCCCGTCAGGCGCAGGGTACCACCATCAACCAGATCAATCTCGCGATAGCGCCACGTTGACGCCACCCCCTCAGCCTCCAGCAACAGTCGGGTCAATTCATCGACCAGCGCGGCCCGGACTCGTTCCCGGTCAATCCCAGGACAACCAACGAAGAGCACTTCCTCGATGTGCAGATCAATCTCAACAGCCATCAGGCGCTCCTCTCCCGGACAAGCCGGCTACCGACGACCCTGAACTGAACGGGTGCGATCAATGGTCGAAAACCCCCGCAATTCCGTTTCCGTCAGCGGCTTTTCGAGTCTGGCGTATTCACTACGCGCAGCGCTCAAAATATGCGCCATCTGCACCGGTTCACCGGCCTCGGCAGCCAGAAACGCAGCGTTGAGCGCGATGCTGCGAATATTTCCCCCGGCAAGATTCAACTGGGCCAGCTTGCCCCAATCCAGCCCGGCGAGGGGTGTGTGTGGAGGAAAGACGCGCTGCCAGATACGCTGGCGCTGAGCTGTATCGGGGAACGGAAAATTGACGATAAAGCGAATTCGCCGCAGAAAAGCGGTATCAATCGCCTGCTTCATATTGGTGGTGAGAATGGCTAACCCCTGGTACGCCTCCATCCGCTGCAAGAGATAGCTCACTTCCAGATTGGCGTAGCGGTCGTGGCTATCTTTGACCTCGCTGCGCCGCCCGAAAAGGGCATCGGCCTCGTCGAAGAGGAGGATCGCGCTGCCACCCTCCGCAGCATCGAAAATGCGCCGCAGATTCTTCTCGGTTTCGCCGATATACTTGCTGACCACCGCACTCAGATCGATGCGATAGAGATCGAGACGCAATTCGTTAGCCAGTACCTCAGCCGCCAGCGTCTTACCGGTACCGCTCGGCCCGGCGAAGAGGGCGCTGATACCAAGCCCCCGCCTGTCGCGCAAACCAAAGCCCCACTCTTCGTACACGCGCACCCGTTGCCGCACCTGCGCCACCATTTGGCGGAGTGTCATCAGATGTTCTTCCGGCAGCACCAGATCGTCCCAACCGACCCTGGTCTCGATTCGCTGCGCCAGACCATCAAGCCGGGTGCGCACCTGAAGCCGACAGGCATCCCACCAATCGGCTTCACCATCACCTGTGGTCGTCATAGTGACGGCCCGAATCGCGTTTGCGCCGAGCGTAAACTGCTGTAACAACCGATCCAGATGACCGTTCAGACTCCGTCCGTGCTCGTTCAGTATCTGTTGCCAGAGCGCCTGCTGCTCGCGCCGATCCGGCTGCGGCACCTCAAAGCGCACAACCAATCGTTCACTCATCGGCAACGGATCGGCGCTGGACAGGATGACCATCCCCTGTACCCGTTCCAGCCAGTGCGCCAGCGCCCGTGTCGGTTCGGTATCCCCCACACTGATCAAGAGCAACCCACCGCTCAGCGCCGCTTCCCGCTCCCAAATCCGGGCCAGCGTCTCCTGTTCGATCATGTCCGGTGGTACATCCTCGGCCCGCAGCAGATACACGACGCGCCCCACGTGCTCGCCAACCGCAACCGCAATTGCCTGCCGTTGCGCCGGATCAGCACCACACATCTGCACCGGCGAAGGTTCAGCTTCGCGTTCCCACAGCGCGACAATCCGCTTGACCAGATCGGCATGCGCCTGCGGCAGCGGGGTGGATGGTCGCAGCAGACGCAGCAATGGTTGCAGGCGGCGATCCAGGGTTGCTACTCCCAACAGATAGAACAATACCCGCTCATCAATGCGGAGCGGAGTCGTCACCAGTGGTTCACCCTCAGCCATCTCGATCAATCGCCAATATCGCAACGGTGCCGTCGGCGTGAACGCACTCCAATGCGCACCCGGCAACAGCGATAACGCCATCCCAACCGTTGGCCGAAAGCGGTGTGGATCGCCTTGCCATGCGGCACAGGCTGCCGCCAGCTTGCTATCAAGTTCGACACCGGCGCAAAGCAAGATCAAGCCAGTCTCAAAGTCAGATAGGCCGAAGATGATCTGAAGTCGGTCCAGCGCCGATAATGCCGGCATGTCAGCCCGCGCTGCCTCTAATGCCTGCAAGGCATGGGCGAGAGACTGATCAGCGCTGGCGCCGGTTACACGACAACGAAGCACCGCCAGCGCCGCCACCAGGTACCGGTGATTCGCTGTCAACCAATCAACTGTTGTTTCGGTCGTCATGGCACTGTCACCGTTGGCCCACTAAAGACGCCACCACTCATCTCAAGCTGGCTTTCAGCCCCATCAACCTGCACCCGTACCAGATAGGTTCCCGCCGGCACACTGGCCGTCGTAAAGGTCAAAACGTCATCGGTATCATTAGGCGGCAAGGCCGCCGGTCGTGCCGGTAACGCAAACGCAAACGACAACGGTGATCGGTTGACCGGCGGTGGCGTTTCGTCAAGCAACAGTACGACTCGTTGTTGTTTGCCTACCGGCGGCGTCAGGGTGATGGTAAAAGTGACATTCCCATCACCATCCCGTGGGCCGGCTGTGGCCGTAACGATGGGGTGTAAGACAAACGCTGCCACATTCGACTCAACGCCGCGGTGCGGGGTGGGGGGCGTCCCAATCTGTAACCGATGCACAACCTGCACTGCCTGGATACCGGCACGAAGCGTGGACGGCAACGGTGCGATAAGCTGCGTGTCGGTCATCTGGTCGGGCACCACTTCAGTCTCGCCAATCCGCAAGACAACGTCATCGCCGCGCAATTGCTGGCCACGTACCACCAGTCGGTAACCAGGAAGGATCGGCTGCTGCACGCTAATCGGTTCAGCACTGTTGCGCTGTGAACCGATCTGCGTAATCCGTGGTTGCCGGAATGGCAACACGTAGAAGTTGCGCTGCCGCACCGGCAATGCCTGACGGGTTGGTCGCCGACTCTCGATCAAAACCACCGATGCCTGATAGGCCACACTGGGCCGGTACGGTGATTGCAGACTCGACCAAATCTGCGAAATCTCTTCAAGCGTCAACGGTTGCGGCGTGATTTTGACCTGTTCAATCTGGTCGGCCAGATCGGCAGCCACCAGGCTGGCCCGCGTCGTCCCCGGTAAGCCCACCCCACTGACCGGTGCCGGTGGGGCCAGCGCAGTCCGAATGGCATCACGGGCCAGGACAGGTGTTTCGTGCAGGAGTTGCATCGCATAGCCAAGCAACAGCTCGGCCAGGTAATCCTGATCAGTATACGCGGTGAGCAGATAGTGCAGATCGAGCGCTAATGGCGGATCGCTCACCAGATCGCCACCGGCAGATCGGGAAGGAAGACCATAATTCCGCCAGCCGGCGTTGAGCGTTGTCCGGTAGAGAAAGAGATTGAGCTGGCCACTCCCCGGCGTGAACGAGGCCAATGCCTGCGCCGGCGACAGTACGCTCACCGTGACATCACCCAGCGTACCGGTGATGTCGTGGTCGATCAGACCATCTTGCAACAGATCACGCAACACGGCGGTTACCGCAGCGATTGCCAGCGCGTTACTCATCGCTTTCCTCCATCACGTCGCCGGAGATACTCATCAAGCGTGAGCGCCGGTCGCGTCTGCCGCGACCGTGGTTGCGCCGGCGGGATTGTCACCGGTGGCGCTGCCCGTACCTCAATCCGCCCGATGGTGATCGAGATGCGCGGAGAACGCGGTGCCGGCGATGGCCCGGTTTCCGCCGACGCAGCCGGAATAAGCGGCATCACCGATTCCAATCGCTCAGGTCGCGCCTCTGCTTGCGGTTGCAGTGTGGCCGCCCGCCCGACTGCTGAGACTGGTTCATCCGGCGCGACGTGATGAGTCGGCGCTCCAGCTACGTCAGCCGGTAGCCAGGCCGCTCGTGCAGGATGCAGAGGATGATTGTCCGTTATCGCCGGATCGGTTCGTGGGGCCGATTCCCGCTGCCCCTGTGGTGGCACATTCATCTGCGGTGTGACACCGGTTGGCGATTGTCCCCACACCGCCGGTACACCGTCAATCGTCGGCAATGCCAGCAGATGATTCGGCGGCGATAATGTCTCACCACGATGCACTGGCGAAGTAGCCGGTGCAGTCGCCCCTGGAGCGGACGACGTGATGGGTGGGGGGATTGCCGGCACCACCGGCGGCATAAGCGGCAACGCTGAGTCCGGCATCCCTGTCGGCTGAGCGGGTAATACAGCCTCATAGGCGTGATCTGACGCTACAGGCACCTCGAATCGCGATGGCAGACGTGGCTGAACACTATCCCTCAGTTCACTGCCAAAGCTGCGGGCCAACAGATTAGCCAATGGATCGTTCATCGCTCACCAACCGCAGATAAAAAGCCCGTCGCCAGGGACTAAGAGCCAGAATGTCGCGTTCGCCCCAACCGTAAGCACGGGCCAGCGTATGCACATCGTGCAATAATCGGCGTGCCCAGGCATCAATCTCTTGCCAGACGAACGCCGTCACATCAAACGGCGCCGACCACGCATGACCGCACTCCGGACAGGTCAGCGCAATGCGGAAATCGAGCAACGGATCGGCCTCCGCCATCGCCGTAGCTACGGCGGTCAGGGCATCACCCGACAACGCTGCCGGTGCCTCAAGCAGACAGCGTTCGATGATCAGCCGTGGCGTTGCCGCACCCGCCGGGAAGGCCAGCAGATCATCACTCGTCGGCAACCGAAAGGTGATCGTCTCCCCTGCGTGATCGACCTGATGCACGGTTGTGGTGGGGGACAGCGCGCGCAGATCGGTTGTCGCCAGCGTAAACTCAAGCCGTGCCGCGCATTGCTGACACCGCACCACACAGGGCATCTGGGTGCCAAAGAGCCACTCTCGCACCAGCAACAACAGCGCATCGCGAGCACCAACAGGTAGCCCGGCCAGCGGCTGATCCTGGAAAAACGGCGTCAACAGCGACAGCGCCCGCACAACCGGCGGCTGCGCCATACCCGTCTCCCAGATATGCAGTACAGTTGAAGCCGAAACCGTCATCATTGCTACTGCGGCTCAGTAAAGGTCGGTTCGTCCGGTTCGCCGATGTCGTAATCGCGCTCCCAACCCTCGTTTTCCAGTTTGATGCTCTGAATAGCGACGGCGTTGGCATTCGCATCGAGTTCGGGCAGCGCCTGATACTCCGACACCCAACAACGGTAGACTTTGTACGCAATCGCGAGCTGACCGGCTTCGTTGTAGACCTCGATGATGATGTCTTTGCGAAAATCCTTCAGCGAAACCTCTGCTCCCAGGCCGGAACCGTAATTCCACACCTTATTCGCCCACTTCTCAAATTCGGTGTCGTGGGTGACACCGCGCTCAAGCGTAATCGGCTCGTACTTGGTGCGTCCCGGCGACTTGCGCACGTTGCTGGCATCACCGCCTTCGCGATGCTCAACCACCTCGGTAGTACGCTTCAAGGCAGAAACCTTACTCACACCGGCCACATACCGACCATCCCACTTGATGCGGAACTTAAAATTCTTGTAGGGATCAAAGCGCTGCGCATTCACGCTAAACTGAGCCATAGAGTGTCCCCTTATCGCTGCAAATCCAACCGCTCACCCCCGACCCCGCTCCGAAGTGACAAGCCGCAGAGAGTTTCGATCAGACTGCAATCTGACCGGCCAACTGCTGAATCTTGATAATGACAAATTCAGCCGGTTTGAGTGGCGCAAACCCAACCACGATATTGACCACACCCATATTGATGTCGGTTTGGGTCGTTGTCTCACGGTCACACTTCACCAGATACGCTTCACGCGGGGAGCGACCTTGAAACGCACCCTGGCGAAAGAGCGTTTGCATAAAGGCACCGACGTTCAAGCGAATTTGTGACCACAACGGTTCATCATTCGGCTCGAAGACCACCCATTGCAGACTGCGGTAGAGCGTCTCTTCGATAAACAACGCCAGCCGACGCACCGGAATATACTTCCATTCCGACGCCAACTGATCGGCACCCCGGTACGTGCGTGCCCCCCAAACCACATTGCCACTGACCGGAAATGAACGCAGACAATTCACTCCCAACGGATTGAGCTGCCCTTGCTCGCCATCGGTAAGATTGACGGCTAACGCCCGCACACCGAACAGGGTCGCGTCCTGACCAGCCGGTGCCTTCCACACCCCACGCTGCGCGTCAGTACGGGCAAAAACACCGGCAACCGCACCACAGGGAGCAAATTCCTCCAGGCGATTCTCGCGCAACGGATCGGGTATCCGCACCCGCGGAAAATAGATCGCCGCGTGATCATCCCGCGCCACTGCCGCACTGAACGTACCAATCCCACTTACCGCCGCTGCAATACTCTTCCAGCCAGATGGCGCATCGATGATCAGAAATGCCCGCTCCGAGCGGCAAAATTGCAGAGCCCTCGTCCAGACCGCCTCACTCACATCCGTATCACGGGTAAACGGCGGGATACAGAGCAAATTGAAGAGATCGGCCTTTCGCAGAGCATACACACCGGTCTTATCATCAAAACTACCCTCGTATTGCGCACTGGTCAGTGGATTGCCATCAGAACCGTTCGTCGTTGGCGCGGTGAAGGTACTGAGATCACCTGCTGTGCCAGCAACCGCCGGACGCACCGTCGGGAACGTACCGGGATACGGATCGGGCACCCGTAACAGCAGCGACTCCTGAGCCAGCACTGTTCCCACATAGCTCGGCGCCGTCGGATCAATCGAGACATTACGGAACGTTTCCCGCCGCGCCGCCTGCAACGGATTGCTCCCCGGCACAACCTCAACCACGGTCAGATTAAAGACCTTATCAGCCTCGGCGCTGCTCAAAGGACGGGTATCGTGATCAATCGCAATCCGCAAATCATTACCCCAGGCACCCTCACTGCTCGCCTCCAACACCAGGTTATCAGGCCCACTGACCGATGCGAGGCTGAACTGTGCCCGCTGCGCACCGTTGGTCAGGCGCACGATGAGCGCATCGGTACCCCCATTGAGAAAAAAGTGTTGCACCGCATAGCTCATCGTACTGGCTTCCCACAAACCACCAAAGAGGCGCTCATAATCACCAAAATTCTGAATCCGTACCGGATCATTCACCGGGCCGCGCCGCGCCCGCCCAACAAAGGCGGTAATCGATGTCGCCACACCGGTGATAGTGCGCACGCCACTCGGCACCTCTTCAATGTACACACCCGGATAAGACAGCGTAACCGGCATACAATTGCTCCTTGAACAGACCGACCTCTCCGCCACCCAGACTCACCAGCCCACCCCATCTCATCAGCGCAACTCCGCGGCTTGCAACAGTACTACCGCTCCTGACTCCGATCACACACGGCGATCCATCAGGCGTATATTGCCCCCGTGATCCGTTTCATGGCCGACAATGCAGTCATCGGTTCGCCATGGTCAGTCACCGCAGGAGTGCGGAATCGTGGCTTCCACATCCTCAATACCAGGCGCATATTGCACCGCTCACCCTGCCGAACACGGCAACCACGCCCCACAAGCATCTGACCTGTCAATGATGAATGATCCGACCTTCCTGCACCGCAATCACACGCTGGATTGTCTACCTTCCACACGCACCGATCCACGTGTCGCGTAGTTTGGAGTGCGGAAGCCACGCTTCCGCATCCACCGTACTCAATACCAGGCGCGTATTGCACCGCTCACCCTGCCGAACACGGCAACCACGCCCCACAAGCATCTGGCCTGTCAATGATGAATGATCCAACGTCCCTATCACGACAAGCCAGCGGTAGCAAGCGAGACCCTGATACGCAACCTACCATTCCAGATCAACAGCAGCAGTGGCGCGCCCAACGGGCCAGCACAAACAAACATCTTCCTCGACTGAGACAAGACCGGGAAAAGAGAAGGAAGCGAGAGGAATGAAGGCGATTAAAGTTGAAAAGAAGTTATGATTGGATATATATATTTCCCGGTATTCATATCGCGCTTACATTATAACCATCTTGTCAAGACCGATATTCCGGGAATTTATCAACTTTTCTTTAACTTACATGTATTCCCATTGTATTTTTATTCACAAACCAACAAACAACCTCCTCATTTATCCGAAATATCTAAAAATTATCTCTAAATTAATCAAAGAAAACTCATGGTAATTCCTTCAACGCCACCTGAATTGCATGATGGTACATAGAAAATGTCATCAAATTGTTATGATCACCACCAACAATCGGATAAAAGGCCAGCGGCGCTCTTACTTCGCGCGCCAATCGTTCGCCATCGGCGAAAGGCACCACCGAATCATTCGTGCCGTGAATAATCACCACCGGACAACGCACCTGACCGATCCACTCATGAGAACGCAGAGGATACTTCAGCAAAAAGGGTGGCACCCACGGAAACTGCCGACGGGCAATCGCTTCAACACTGTAGAAGGGACTCTCAAGGATCAGTAGCGCCGGTTGATACACAGCCGCCAATCGCGTGGCCAGCCCGCTCCCCAGCGATCTGCCATAGAGCACAATCTGCTCTTCAGGATAGCGTTGCCGCACCCATTCATAGACAGCGGCAGCATCGGCGTGCAACTCCGCCTCACTCTGAATCGTGCCCGTGCTCTGACCATACCCGCGATAATCAACCATCACCATCTCGTAACCATACTGAACCAGCTCCGGCGCCACCTCTCCCCAGGTGCGCAAACTCCCGGCATTCCCGTGAAAATAGAGGATCACCCCTTTGGCCTGAGACCGACGAAACCACAAAGCGTGGAGCTGCGCCCCCTCAACCGGAATCAAGACCTCTTCAACCGGAATACCAAACTCATAATGCGTACCAGGCGGGTCACGATCAGGAAAAAAGATCAGACGTTCTTGAAACGTATAGATTACTCCGCAGATCGCTGCATACCCTGGAACGAGAATAGTGATGAGACGGAGGATGGTTGGGAGCATGTTACAAATCCTTATCATCAGACAATCAAGAGCATACACTACACATGATATACATGCCTGAGTAAAAAACCCCCTTAAACGGACAAAAAACCATGCTGATAAGCGGCAATCCCGCCGTGGCTTCAAGATCGTCGGGCGTGGTCGCAACCCACTACCTCATCCCTTGGATGGTAAGATGAACGGTACAGGTGCCATCCGTAGGGGCGGGTTTAGAACCCGCCCCTACGGAACCCGCCCCTACGGAACCCGTCCCTACGGAACCCGCCCCTACGGAACCCGCCCCTACGGAACCCGCCCCTACGGAACCCGCCCCTACGGAACCCGCCCCTACGGAACCCGCCCCTACGGAACCCGCCCCTACGGAACCCGCCCCTACGGAACCCGCCCCTACGGAACCTGCCCCTACGGAACCCACCCCTCCACACCACCGGCACCAGCACGCTGTAGGGTAGGCTGTCGGCCTGCGTTCAGCCATTCCCCATCATCAGGGTCGCGTAGGCAACAGGCGCACCACAGCACAGCGTGATGACATCAACTCAAGCACCCTGCTCCACGATTCGGCACGACGTCTCCCGCTGCAATCACACTGCGTTCCGTCCCTGATGAGCACCGCTCACGGTACGACTGTTCCCTGGCGTGTTGCTCACGATAGCACATGGTTGACACCATGCGTATAGTTATGGGTAATCCATAGCGCACTACGGAAGCGGGGCCGGGAGTAAGTTCATTCAGCACCTACCCAAACCCTATCTTCCGCATACGTTCGTATATCCCATCCATCCCTATTCCATAGTCCCCCCAACTCCTTCCCCCGCCAACTGTCGAAAAGGAAACTTTTCCTTAGCGTAATTGTGACAAAATCCATCGCTTTTTCAAAATTTGTGCAACAAATCACAAATTATATCGCGGTAAATTAGACGCTCCATCCAGCCAAATTTGTACTTTTTTGCCCAGGATTTCTGTGCAGTTGGCGGGCAAAATATGGTAATATAGAAAGCAGAGGTTTCAACCTTCGATATAATCACTATGGTACAGGCTATCTGAGGTTTCAAAAGGAGCAATCAGCAATGCCTCGTCGACACGCTGTGCGACCGGTGAATCTGCCGGCTTCCGAGCCGACAACCACTAATGGGCATCCTCAATCACATCCTGACGATGATCCGATGTCCGTCCTGCGCTATGAGCCGCTGCCCGATCTCGATCCAGAGCAGGCTCGTCAGTTGCTATCGGCGCCGACCACACCGGTTGTTGCTGACACGAAGAAGTTGCCTGCCCGTCTCCGCCCCAAGACCACAAAGCACAAGGGGATTACGCGCATTGACCACCCGGCCAAGCGCACGTTCGGCTATTTTGTGCGCGTCACCTGGAATAAGCAGCGCCGCAGCAAGTTCTTCTCCGACTCGGTGTACGGTGACAGACTGGCCGCACTCGCCGCAGCTATCGAGTGGCGAAACGCAACCGAACGCGAGCTAGGCAAGCCGCGGACCGAGCGTCAGGTCATCGGTGTTGCCCGCACCAGCACCGGTATTGTCGGTGTACGGCGCACGATCAAAGATGGGCGTGAGGTTTACGAAGCGACCTGGCGTGATGGCAATCGTATTCGCCGCACCTCTTACTCGATTGCCAAGCACGGTGAGCGCCGCGCCCTCGCCCTGGCCCGCCGCGCTCGCGAAAAGTACGAGCGGCAACGCCAGCGCACCCCGGCAGCCGATTAGCACCCTCCAGGTCTTTGTTGATTGCTTCCCCCCTGCATCGTGGTATGCAGGGGGATTTGTACATGTTGCACAATGCCTGATCACAGGCTGTCTGTCACACCCACCGGCGTATTGCCCGCATCCCGCATGCGCCACCAAACCAGGCTACGCCAGAGAGCGCTACTGCCAGATGTCACCGGCACCGGGCATGTTTTCAATGCTGACCCAACAACGTTAGACAGCACAATCCCACCCTGATCTGACCGGCCTTGTCGCTACTGTCTTTCCTGGCGAACAACACACGCTCACTGCGGGTCACCAGCACCTCACGGTTTGGTTGGTCTCAGACATCGCTGCCACCTGTGGATCAAAAACACCACTATCGCCGTTGGTTGAGTTACTGAAAGACAACCATTTTGTTGTGTGAAAATCAGAAAAATGTCTTATAATAATGAACAGATCAAGCTGCCGAGTTAGAAAGATAGCCGGTGCCACCTATGGTTGATCCAGTGAGTAGTCCGCATCTCGTTGGTGAAATTGGCAATGTAGACGTTGGTACACGCATTCGGACCCTGCGTGAACAACGGCGCTTATCAATCCGCGCCCTCGCCGAGGCGAGCGGGCTTGCCGTCAATACCCTCAGTCTGATTGAAAATGGTCGCACGTCACCGAGTGTCAGCACCTTGCAACGTCTTGCAGTGGCTCTACAGGTTCCGGTTAGTACCTTCTTTACGCCCGATGTGCCACAGCAACGTATCGTCTTCACCCCGGCAGGTCAGGCCATCGCCAGCCTCTTCCCGCACGGTGCCATGGCCGATCTCGCCCCAGGCATGATCAACCGCACCCTCGAACCGCTGCTGGTCACGCTCGAACCCGGCGCCGGTAGTGGCCCTGAAGCAATTGTCCATACCGGACAGGAATTTGTCTTTGGTTTAAATGGGCAGATTCAGTACACCGTTGCCGATCAGATGTTCATCATCAATCCGGGTGATAGCCTGCTGTTCGAGGCCGCTCTCCCCCACCGCTGGCATAACCCCGGCCATACGCCAGCCCAGGTGCTGCTGGTCTTGTGTCCGCTTGAATTACCCCGGAGTGTGATTGCCCGTCATAGCCCTTATCAGGGAAGGAGTTGAAACGATGCCAATCCGTGCCTTACACCTGAGCGAAGATGGAGTCAGCCGCGCCGAACAAGACATCACGTTAACCCGGATTGCGCCCGGTCAGATTACGCTCAACAATCAGCAGGTGCTGGCAATCCGCGCACTTGATCGCTGCACGCTCGCCCTCGAAGTTCTCGGCGAAACCCATTACCTTCCTTCCGCCGATTACTGGCATGCGGCATCCGGCAACAGCCGTATCGATGCCCAACGGGCCGGCTGTCTGTTGGGGCATCTCGACTGCCTGGCAATCGCTGCCCATCAAGTGCTGACGGCCTTCACCGATCAAGCCGACCTCTCCCCCCAGGCCCAGGCCGCCCTGACCAACCTCCGCGCAGCGTTGACCAGTCTGGAACTGGAAGCGAAAAAGAATGGTCGTTAATGCAATGACCTCTACATGCAACGCCCACACCACCACGCTGCGCTGATCACATACCGCTGACCTGCTGTACTATCATCACCTGGTTGCATCATGAGGAGCGGGTGAAAAACCCGCTTCTCTGTCGTCTTTTTAACCTTACCGCACAAGGCAGCGTCTACCCAATAGCACGCCCGTGCCAGTTGGGAGAGTGACCTGGGCGAATCGATGATTGGTAGTCGGCTCCTGTATTTATTATGTCAAGTTTTAAAACGGTAAGAATAACTCTGAGCAAGCACCATCCCCTGGGAGCGCGCGCCTCCGGCGCGCCTGCCAGCTTCCCCCTGGAACCGCGCGCCTCCGGCGCGCCCTTAACATGACACAGCACGCGCTACCGACTGCCACTGCACCGCGCACACCCACCCCAGGCAAGAGCGGGATGAAGTGGAAACAGATCGCATATCACCTCGCTGGGCGCAGCAAAAACACGACCCAACAGCCGATGATCACATGACACTACCCTCAAGCGAGCAGAACTGAACCGGTCTTTTTGCCCCAGCGCCACCCTACCAGCAACTCACCGGTGGTATTTCAGTACCGTTACGATGCCGGAACACTGCGCAAGCGCAGAGGGGTATGACACGCTGTATCCCTACCGCGTACCGCCACATCAGCCCGCACCGACGACCAACTCCGCTACGGAACAAGTGGCGGCGGCAAGGCACCCTGGACTTCCAGCTCTACCTTCCAGCGTGCCAGCACGGCCAGCAGCAGCAGCGTAACCAGAAAGCCGGCAATTCCTGGTAGCAACAATTGCCGTGGATGACGAACCCGACCACTCAAACCGGCGAAGGCACTCACCGGCAACCCAATCGCAAACGTCATGACTCCCGTCACCCCAACCACGCTGATCAGAACCAGCGGCCAGGCCAGTAGAGCCTGGTCGGAAGCTATCGCCAGCACGACCAGCGCCAATGCGCCAACCACCCACCCCATATCAGCCCAACTGCCAATCGGCGCCTGCGTGGTATCGATAAGGTCGGGGGCAAGCAGCGTTTGATTCGCCACCAACAACAAACCAACCGCCATCGCTACACCAAACCCCAACCCGGTAATCAAACGCAGATCATTGCGCGGCGGATAGACAGCACCCCACCCCAGTTCAGCCACAGTTGAATTCAGGCCATCAACACCCATGATCACAATCAACCCCAGCAGTGTCAGACTAACCGGCAGTGGCGGCAGCCGTCCGGCCCGCCAGCGCCCACGGCAGGCAATCACACCCAGGGTTACCATGAGGCCGAGATAGATGCCACTGTCACGGGCACAGAGCGGAAACTGCACACCACCCACTTGAAGGTTGTGACTCTGGGCGCAAATTCCGTGGACGGCAAAAAAGAGGCGTCGTTCCAGGTCAAGGGTTGCCGCAACCAGCGGCAACAAACCGATTGCCACTATCATCCCGACCAAAAGGCTACCGATTCGCCAGCCATTGGGTTGACGCAAACCGGTTACCAACCGTTTTCCGAGCAGAGATTGTCTATTCTCACCACCCATACAACCTCTCTTCTCGTGGTTTGGAAGCTCTTTCGTCCATCTGTGTCGCACCCGAATGGGCGACCTTCCCCCACGCAGTGATCCACCTGTCTGTTGTTTGGCGTGCGGCAGCCCTGCTCCCACCTCCACACCGCTCAACACCCGCCACGTGTCGCACCGGTCACTCTGCCAGGTACGGAAACGACACATGAGCCATTTATGATCATCATGTCAAATCCGATGTAGGAGAAGTCATTGCTTGTGATTACACTTATCATGCTGGTGGTGATCAGATCGCGAACACGAGAAAAAACGTTTCTGCTGCCCACATCGCGGGATCACCCCCCGGCGTGGATACCGTTTCTCGGTTGCGTTACCCGTGGCGCATGGTTTGGAGTGAGGCAGCATGGCTGCCGCATCCACCGTACACACCGACAGGCGTCGGTCACATCGCTGACCCGTCCCGGTACGTCACCCTGGTGAAGAGGAACAGCCTTTCTCCCTGCCCACATCGCGGGATCACCCCCCGGCGTGGATACCGTTTCCCGGTTGCGTTACCCGTGGCGCATGGTTTGGCGTGCGGCAGCCCTCTCCCACCTCCACGCCGCTCAACACCCGCCACGTGTCGCACCGGTCACTATCCTGACCTCTGGCTGTTCAGTGATCCACGCAGTACCTGCTCATCAACGTATTGCCCGCGGACTATCCGTCAACGGAATGAGCACCGCCTGCGCCGTACCATCATGCACCGTCAGCCGGGCGACCGACAGACCCGCACCCCGTGGCGCACCGGCTGTCCCCGGATTCAGAAACAGAACGGAATTGTGTACTTCGCACAATGGCCGATGGCTATGACCAAAAATGTAGACATGTGGAGATCGCCCATCAGCAGTCTTTGGTAACGATTGCACAAGATGGTTCGGCTTGCCACCGATATGGGTCAGATAGATCAACACACCCTCACGCTCGATCCAGCGACTCGCCGGATACGTCCGGGCCAGTTCCGTTCCACTATCAGTATTACCGTGAATAGCAATCACCGGCGCCACTGTCTCAAGCTGCCCCAGCACCGCTTCATTCCCAATATCGCCGGCGTGTACAATCAACTGAACCCCGGACAACACCTGTAAAGCTGATGGTGCCAGAAAACCGTGAGTATCAGAAATAACCCCTATCTCCATTATTCAACTCCCGCTCAACTCCTTCTGCAATGCTGCGATCCCTGCCTCAATCCGTTGAAAAGCCGGCTCAGGCTCCAACACGTCGGTATCAGGTACCTGCCAGTAGGCAATTCGATCAGCCCATGCCGGAAAACGCTGCTGCATCAAAGGCCGATGTTCAGGTTCGTTCAGTGCAATCACCAGCGTTGCCTGCGCCAGATCGGCCTCGCACAGCGTTCGTGGCAAAGGCAGCTCATCCGGCGTCGTAAATCCGCACTGTTGTAGCCGCTCAAGCACCGGTGGCCAGATCGACCCGCGATTGCGTGACGAGAGTGCCAGACCGCGTGACGTAGCCTGCCAGCCTTTAACCTGCATGGCATTGAAGAGCAGCTCAGCATAGCGACTACGATAGTAGTTTCCGGTGCAGACGAAGAGCACAGTCCTCTTCACCTCGCCACCTCCAATTCATATCGCACATAGGCATGCTCACACGGTGGCCCGTCGGTCGCATACAACACACCGGCAGTCACATCCATAATCACCGAGGCGACCGTTTCATAATACTCATCAGGTGGATCGGCAGGATCAATATGAAAACAGACCGAATAGGGGAACTGCTCGTGATCACGCAAGGCCGCCTGCACCTGTGCCAGCGATTGTGGACGAGAGGCCAGCAGCGAGCGTAATCGTTCTTGCCGCCAATACGAATGAGGATAACGCTCAATCTGCCGCTCCACAATACCGAGTGCTGCCGGATCGGTAAAATGGTTGGCGTGAACCAGACAACCGTTAGTACAGCCACTGATCGCCAGCGCCGCCGGTGCTGCTTCAATATTGACCACCCGATCAGGTACCTGTGCCAGCAGAAAATTGGCTGAACCGGCCCGCTCTTCGCTCGTAATCACCGCCTGCGCTTCAGTCAGTGAGCGTGCCTGCAATATCTCGTAACAACGCACATGAAATGGTCGGCGCAGACTGGCCCAATCATCACCCGTACTGCTCAAGCCATTGATGAGCAGGGCCAGACCGGCAGCATTCAAGCCAATCTTCCCCCCAAAAATACCGGCCTCAGTGAAAGCCAGCGTGCGCAGCCCATCCGGTGCAATCGTGCGCAGAATCGCCCCCCGCACCCCCTGAATCCAGTCCCAGTTTTCGCCCACCAGCAAATGACCGTTATCTGTCTCTGACGGCAACAACGCAAAAGCGGTACAACCATCAGGCTTACCGGTACCCCGCTCATACTCGCGAAAGAACTGATAAAACAGCTCATAACGCACATTCAAAGCCGCAATCGCTGCCAGATCAACCCCTGCCCCCTCGGCAATGCCGCGCATACCGGCTGCATAATCCTGATTTTGTTCAGCGATCACAGCCGCATAACGCAGCGCCCGCCGCCAGACCTCATCCGGTGGTATCCGCAACTCACGCTCGAAGCGCGTCATATAGATGCGAAGGTTGGCAGCAATCGCCTCGCGCAACGCACGGCCATGCTGCCAACCCTGAGTGTAGGCATCGCCACTCAATTCAACTAACGGCAACCCGTTCACGTCACCTCCTCATTCTGCTCACACCGGTGGAGAACAATCCACACCGGCCCACGCCGAAAACCTAACCGTTCATTGATATGCCACATCGCCAGATTCGTACTGTCGTTATCGGTACGAATCCCACTCAGCCCCTGCGCCCCGGCATACGCAATTGTACAGAGCTTCAGCGCCAGCGCAATACCCCGGCCACGGTAATCGCGCCGCACCGCCGTAAACCCAACCTCGACATCAGTACTATCATCAATAGTTTCTAACGTACTGATCCCCACGATCTGCCCCTCGTGTACCGCAGCAAAGCTGCCCTCCCACAGCGCGCCGTGGTCAGGCTGATAGAGCTTGATCCACTGATCGTAGGTCGGCATCGTGACCGGAAATGGCGACGGTACATCACCGGTTGTTTGTCGTTCAAACTCGTACAACTGCTGCCAAAACCCCTGATCGGCTGTTGCCAGCGCCGCAAAGCTGATTAGCTCAATCTGCTGCGCCGTCACCCGCTCAATCGAACCGCTGAAAGGTTGCGGATCAAAGGTTGCCAGATCAAGCCGGGAAACCCAAACCCGCCGACTCTCGTGGAACTGCCGCCGACCGGCAAACATCAACCCGGCCTGCCAGTCCTCACGCACCTTAAGCCAGATATGGTGCGGTCGCAGCGGCTGCCAGGCCATCTGCAGATGCTGCCAGAGTGCCCGGCCCAAACCTCGCCCCTGAACGGCCGGATGCACAACGATCTGCATCTCCAAATGGGTAGGATCGGCACACCATGTCGGCTGATAATATTCGGCATACCCACCGGCCCTACCATCAAGTTCGCCAATCCATCGGCAGAGTGGCAAATTCGGATTGTGAATTTCATCACGAATACGCCATTCTATCGCCGATAGCGGTGCATCCGGCGCCAGCGCATTATAGACATCGGCCATCACGCGATAATCTGCATCCTGATGTTGGAAAGGTCGTATATGGATCATACACTATCCAGGTCCTTCACAAATTCAACCCAGGCCGGTTGTTTAACAAACCCCAGCACATCATTAATCTGCAACATCGACCGATTGGTCGTTGCATTATAGGTACGCACTTCGCGATAGCCTGCGGCCTGCGCGAAGGTAAGCGCGTGTACCTTAAGCGCCATTGCCAGACCACGCGTACGATACGCTCGTCGTGTCGCCGTCAGACCGGTCATCAACACATCAGGCTCAGCCGATTTCCAGAGTTGACTGAGCGCAGCAATCTCTTCCCCGTCCAGCGCCAGAAAATATCCTTCCGGGTAGAGCGTTGGGTCGTTGAACAGAGACTGTTCCCACGAAGCGAAATCGGGCGGCGTAAACGGTTCCGGCTGCGGCACATCTGCCCGCATCTCCATCGCGGCGCGGTACAGGCGCTGGCGAGCATCCGGTAATCGTGTCAGCAATTCTCGCAAATTGCAGATCGTGAAACCCTGGGCCACGACACGATCAATGGCAGCGCGAAACGGTGCCGGATCAAAGGTGTGCAGATCAAGTCGCGACTCCCAGGTCCGCATCTCTTCCCGAAAACCACGTCGGGCGAGAAACTGCATCCCACGTTCCTGATCCTCACGGCAATTCGCCCGCACCTGTAACGGATGATGGCGACTCTGCAAATCACCCATCAATACGTCGTAGCAATAACGACCAATACCCTGGCCCTGCCACGTCGGAAGAACGGCAATACTGACAAAGAACTTGCGTGGGTGATACATCCATTGTGGCTGAAAATACTCGGCGACCCCTACCACCTCCCCGTGCACCTCAGCAAACCACCGCTCCTGAATACAGTGAGCTGGCCGCCTGGCATCCCAGTGTTGAACCTGTTCAACCGTTTCGAGATTGTCGGGAAATACCGCATTACCAATTGCAACCAACAGAGCATAATCCGCTACCGACCCATCAAATGGTCGTAATCGGACATCCTGATCAACATTGATCGCCATAACCTCTCCTTGAACGCACCGTAGCAGAATTCCAGGTGGTGAAACGATGCTCTGTGGTAACAACCACCTCACGGGCTACCCCGGTGATAAAACCATCCCGGTCTGTATTGTATGCTGCGCACCTGCTGCTGCCATCAGTCCATCGGCTCAATATACCGGGCCACCATCATAGGGGGCAGCGCAGGCCACAGCCTGCAATCAACGCATATGAACTTATTTCATAAAAGCTGTGCTGCCGTGCTCCGAGACTACCGCGCAAGCTTCTGCACGCTGACCAACCACCAAAGCCAGTATCCTACTCCCAGTCTGTCTGCCTGGCAGCGAGGAAATCTGCCGACCATCTCCAGTGCCATCACTCGCTGGATTGGTTGTCTTGTCCGCTCATCATGCGCGTGTTGCGACGTTTGGAGTGCGGCAGCCATGCTGCCGCGCCAGCCGCGCTCACGATCCGGCGCAAATCGTAGCAGTTTCCTGTCTGATCACGGAGCCGACATATGTGCCGGACACATCCGTCTGGTTTGATCATCCGTGATAATCTGCCTGCACGCAAAACCGGCACCAGCACGCCGTACCCGCCATCAACGGCGTATCGCACCCCTGAACCCACTCGCGCCAGCGATCACCATCCGGCACCGGCAGTTCCCGCCCCCAGCGGGGGCGGGCTAGGGTGGGGGCGAGTCTGTACGCCCTGCGAGCGTGCGCCTCCGGCGCGCTAACCGCTTGGCATCCCGACTGGGAGCGCGCGCCTCCGGCGCACTCCTCACCGGCAACAACCCGCAGTGCCCGCCATCAACGGCGTATCACCCCCCTGAACCCACTCACGCCAGCGGTCACCATCTGGCACCGGCAGTTCCCGCCCCCAGCGGGGGCGGGCCAGGGTGGGGGCAAGTCTGCACGCCCTGCGAGCGCGCGCCTCCGGCACGCTCCTCACCGGCACCAGCCTGTGCCAGCGGTCACCATCCGGCACTGGCAGTTCCCGCCCCCAGCGGGGGCGGGCCAGGGTGGGGGCGAGTCTGTACGCCCTGCGAGCGTGCGCCTCCGGCGCGCTCATCGCAACTGGGAGCGCGCGCCTCCGGCGCGCTTACCTCGTGTACCCTACACACTACTGACCCTCCCTGAACCGTCTACACCCGCCCCCAGCGGGGGCGGGCTGGGGTGGGGGCGATGCCCTGCAAGCGTGCGCCTCCGGCGCGCTCACCGCCTGGCATCCCGACTGAGCGCACGCGCCTCCAGCGCGCTCGCCAGCCCGCGCCGTGCCCGCCACCAACGGTGTATCACCCCCCTGAACCCACTCGCGCCAGCGGTCACCATCCGGCACCGGCAGTTCCCGCCCCCAGCGGGGGCGGGGTAGATTGGGGAGCGATGCCCTGCAAGCGTGCGCCTCCGGCGCGCTCACCGCTTGGCATCCCGACTGAGCGCACGCGCCTCCAGCGCACTCGCCAGCCCGCGCCGTGCCCGCCACCAACGGTGTATCACCCCCCTGAACCCACTCACGCCAGCGGTCACCATCCGGCACCGGCAGTTCCCGCCCCCAGCGGGGGCGGGCTAGGGTGGGGGCGATGCCCTGCAAGCGTGCGCCTCCGGCGCGCTCACCGCCTGGCATCCCGACTGAGCGCACGCGCCTCCAGCGCGCATGGTGCCGGTACCAGTGCTCGAAGGAGGAGCCAGGCGCAAGCTCCCGCCCCTGGCGGCATTCACGGACGGCCAGGATAGATGAACGAATACAACGTCTACCCTATTAGGAAGCCCTGGATCACACGTCTGCCCTCCCCTATCCCACCCGGCTACGCATTACCCATACCTGGTGTCAACCACGTGCGAATCAGCGGTGATGATCGCTATGGATGCTGTTGTGGGCGACTGGTCCGGTGATAGTGCGCAGCTCCAGCCGTGCCAGCACGTGCTGGATGGATTGCCGTACCCGCTCGGCATGCACGTGTCGCACGGTTTGGAGTGCGGCAGCCATGCTGCCGCGCCAGCCGTGCTCACGATCCGGCGTGTGGCACACCGTTACCCATCCTGGTCATGGCGGTACTGGATGTGCTCGTGACAATCATAGAGTCAGTCGGGCATACATGCGATACCTGGGCGTAACGGTGTTGTTGCACTTGGTTCGTGCCTGCGCACCAGCGGCCACGGCCAGCACCTGACGGCGGTGGCGAGGATGCCGGCACGCTGGCTGGAAGCCCGCGCCACGGAGAGCGCTTGCAGCCCGACCTAACGCAACGTGACATGTGGGTAATGCATAGCCCAGCGGGGGTGGGGGGGATGTCCCGGCACACTGCCAGACGCAGCACCACCGTCACCTGCTCATCACCCACCACGCAGGCGAACTACACATGCACCAGTTCGCGCACCGTCAACGAACCATCAGCATCTCACCAGTGGCACGCCTGCCAATGCCTCAGCGCAGTGCCGACAACCTGTACGATGCATAGGCAAGAGTTGATACAACATGCGCCGACACGAGCTTGCATGAAACAGCACGCACATCAACTCAAGTACAATGAGTGTGGAATCTATACATTGGCAGCAACGGATCGCTGATGCAAAGGAGACCTGAATGCCGATCCATGCCCTCATCTTCGACTTCGACGGCCTGATGGTCGATACCGAGACACCCGCCTTACAAAGCTGGCAAGAGATCTATGCCGAATATGGTGTTACCCTAAGCGTCCACGATTGGGCGATCACCCTTGGCGCAAACGCCGGATTTGATGCTCATGCCCATCTCGTCGCGTTACTCCGGCAACGCGATCCCCAATTGGCCGAACAAGTCATTGCGGCACGCGATACGATCCTCGCTCGCCGACAGGCCCGCAAGGATGAACTAAGCGCGCCACAAACGCTTCTGCCCGGTGTTGCTGAGTTGCTAGCCGAAGCACACTCAAAGGGCTTACCCTGTGCAGTTGCCAGTAGCAGTAGCCGGCGCTGGGTTGAAGGCTGGCTTGAACGTCTAGGCATACGCCCCTTCTTCGCAACAGTCGTCACGGCTGATGATGTAGCAGCAACAAAACCGGCACCCGATCTCTTCCTGGAAGCAGCTCGCCGCCTGGGTCTGCCGCCAGCAACCTGCCTGGTACTCGAAGACTCCCCCAACGGCATCCGGGCTGCCCGGGCAGCCGGCTGCCCGGTCGTCGCCATCCCCGGCGCGATCTCCGGGCAGGTTCCGCTACCGCCTGCCGACCTGACATTGCCCAGCCTGGCCCACACCACACTTGCCGACTTACAAGCTATCTTTCGCTAGCGATGCCCGAAACCATTCCGCACATCCACAGCGCAATCACGTGCTGGATTGGTTAGCTTTCACCGGCAAGGATTCACGTGTCGCGTGGGGTCGAAAGGGTATACCCTGGATCGCGTGCCACGTATTGGATTGTATCTTCGATATAACCCTTGCCGTTTGTGGATGATGGTAGGGGCGGGTTCAGAACCCGCCCCTACTTCAATGAACGTTGCATGTTGCTGATCATATTGCCATCACGTATGGATGATTGACGATGTCGTCGCGCATGCGATTTAGGGATGCCTGGCTACGGATGATGTGGTCGTTCTCATTGCGCCGCCAGATGAGTACCCCAGATGTGCCGCAGTATTTGTAAATCCCACGGGCAGACATGTTGTGCATCGACGAGTAATGTGCGTTCATCGCACATGTTGAACGACCATGGGTAGCACTGCCTATCACCGGATATGCCACGAACCGTGACTATCCATTCCGCTGCGACGATCCGTGGGAATTACCGGCACAACCCGGATGGATGCGAGGTGAGTAGAAGAACGTGGCTATGCCTCAGCAATGGCACCATCCGCACCCGGCGGTGGTCATCACAAGAGATGCGGCGAACGAGGGGGTGTCGAAAGGTATGCCCTGGATCGCGTACCACGTAGTGGATTGTATCTTCGATATCATCCTTGCCGTTTGTGTGGTGATAGGGGCGGGTTCTGAACCCGCCCCTAACGAACCCACTTCGCTGGACATTGCATGTTCCCGTATCAGATTGAACTCAAGTTGCCACGTATGTTGTGAGCATACCACGGAGGCTGACTTTCAGGACGAACAGCACGACGTTGCTCTCAACACCGTCTGGCGTACCGCATAACGATGGAGGGAGCAACCAGTTCCCAAGAACGTGCTACGTCACGCCTTACGGAAGTAACCCGAGTTATCCACATCCTCTGTGCCCTCTGTGTCTCTGTGGTGACAAAGGTAGCAACCTGGGATATCAAATTTAACACACCTTACATCGACAGTCACCAATAACAAAAGGGCCGGTCATTTTCTGACCGGCCCTCACCCACCACACCAGGAAGAGTTACGGTAACGGTCCACCCTGCGGTGGCCAGCCACGGGCAACGTAATCGCCCATGGTAATTACAAATAGAATGATCAGCCAGACAAATGCACCGGCAGCGTAGACCTGAGAGATTCGGCTGCTGACCTTCACATGCATAAAGTAGAGCACAATCAAAACCGTTTTCGCGATTGCAATGCTCATTGCAATCGTCACCGCCAGCCAGCCCGGAATATGGATCAGGTTCTTCTCCACCCACCAGGCAGCGACGGTCAGCACCATAAGCACCATCAGCGCTCCGAAGACCCGATAATAGGTCCCCCGCGAGATATGGGCATGCCCGGCGCCGTGGTGGTGAGCATGTTGATGTTCGTGTCGCTCGGCCATCGCGCCCTCCTAAACCAGATAGAAGAGTGGGAAGAGGAATACCCAGATAATGTCAATCAGGTGCCAGTAGAGACCACCAATCTCAACCGGCGTAAAGTAGGTTGGTGAGAACCGATCCCGGAGTGCCATCACCGTGATCGTCCCCATCACTCCCAGACCGATGAGCATGTGGATGGCATGCAGGCCGGTCGCACAGAAATAGAGAAAGAAGAATAGTTGATGACCGGATTGCATCAGACCGGTGGAAGCTCCATGACCGGCACTCGCCCCATGCGTAGCACCCGCCGTGCCGTGCTCTGCAGGAAATAAGAAACTACGTCCTGGCACCAGACACTCATGGCTCTCGTGCAAATCGGTGCCGGTAATCCAACTGATCGGGTCTTTCGCACCGGCACAGTGGGCAAACTTTTCACTATACTCGTAACCCTTAATGACCAGGAAGGTCACTCCAAGCAGCATCGTCAAGACCAGCATGGTCAACAACCGACGCTTGTTACCCTCTTCGGCAGCATTGACTGCCAGCGCTACAGTTAATGAGCTGACCAGCAGCACGACGGTATTTACCGTGGCCAGCGGTGTATTCAGCAGTGCCGCCGACTCTTCCCATGCTTCGGGAAAAGCCCATCGGTAGACAATGTAGGCCATGAAGATACCACCGAAGAGCATAATTTCGGTGACCAGGAAGGCCCACATGCCTAGCGTTGCAGCCTCTTTCTGCTGTTCCGGCGTCTCGAACTGATGTTGCAGTTCCGGGCCGTGCGTATGGGCGTGTGCCTCTTCGTGAGTGATCGTTGCCAACGCTCTCTCCTCTGCCTTTACCTATCAACGCCACTACCGACAATCTTGTACCTGGTGTTCTGCTATCAGTACCACCAGCCTTATAGTGGTGAACCCGGTCGCCAGGACGCCGCATCACGCTCGGCAGCTTCCGGCGGATACGCATACGCCTCTTCGGTCACAATCGGCGTCTTATCGAAATTGTGGGTTGGTGGTGGTGATGAAGTCTTCCATTCCAGACCGGTCGCTCCCCACGGGTTGTCACCGGCAATCCGCCCCTTCCACAGCGAGATACCCAGATAGATAAGAGGCACGATGAAGCCAATCGCCAGAATGCTGGCACCAGCCGTGCTCATCACGTGCAAAATCTGGAACTCCGGCGGATAGACGTGATAGCGCCGTGGCATACCCAGGTAGCCGAGAATAAACTGGGGGAAGAAGGTCATATTAAAGCCAACGAAGATGATCAGTGCCGCAATGCTGCCCCAGGTCTCGTTGTACATGCGACCAGTCATCTTCGGCCACCAGAAGTGAATGCCACCCAGATAGGCCATAATCGTACCACCCACCATCACGTAGTGGAAGTGAGCGACCACGAAGTAGGTATCGGTCACGTGCAGGTCAACCGCTACCACACCGAGGAAGATACCGGTCAGACCACCGATCACGAACAGACCGATAAAACCGAGCGCGTACAGCATCGGCGTGCGATAGCTGATTGAACCCTTGTAGAGCGTTGCCGTCCAGTTAAAGACCTTAATCGCTGACGGGATTGCAACCAGCATAGTGATAAACGAGAAGATCAGCCCCGCGTACACCGACTGGCTGCTCACGAACATGTGGTGCCCCCAGACCAGAAAGCCCAGGATAGCGATGGCAATACTCGAAAAGGCAATGAACTCGTAGCCGAAGATTCGCTTGCGCGAGAAGGTGCTGATCAACTCGCTGACCACACCCATTGCCGGCAAAATCATGATGTAGACTGCCGGATGCGAGTAGAACCAGAAGAGGTGCTGGAAGAGGAGTGGATCACCACCCAGCGCCGGATCGTAGATACCGACACCCCAAACCCGCTCGACGATCACCAGCAGCAGCGCGATACCCAATACCGGTGTTGCCAGAATCTGAATGATACTGGTTGCATAGTTCGCCCAGATGAAGAGTGGCAAACGGAACCAGGTCAAACCAGGTGCCCGCATCTTGTGGATGGTGACGATGAAATTAAGACCGGTCAAGATGGAGGAAAACCCCATAATAAACGCACCGGTAATCGTCATCACCACGTTCGAGTTGGAATAGGTTGAGCTGAAGGGAGTGTAGAACGTCCAGCCGGTATCAACACCGCCGAAGACGGCTGCGATCAGGGCGAAGATACCACCGATCATGTAGAGATACCAGCTCAACAGATTCAACCGTGGGAATGCCAGGTCACGGGCACCGATCATCAACGGCACCAGGAAATTACCCAGCACCGCCGGAATCGACGGGATCAGGAAGAAGAAGACCATGATCACGCCGTGCAGCGTGAAAGCCCGGTTGTAGACATCCGACGACATCAGATCGCCCTGCGGGGTGATCAACTCAATCCGTACCACAGTAGCAGCCAGGCCACCGAGCAGGAAGAAGAAGTTAATCGCCAACAGGTAGAGTATTGCGATCCGCTTGTGATCAACCGTCAGCAACCACGACTTGAGCCAATCAATAAACGTTCGCGAATGATCGTGAATATAGCTCGTCTGTGGAAGAGAAAGCGTGCTCATAGACTAATTCCCCGTGTCGGCGAGTGACTTAATATACGCAATCAATTGGTTAAGCTGATCCTCGCTGATCTGCCCCTGATACGATGGCATAACCGCAGGATAGCCGGCCACAATCTTCGCATTCGGATTGAGGATCGACTCACGCAGATAGTTCTCATCAGCCGTGACTGTCGAGCCATCAGCCATTTTCTCTGTTGCTCCGTACAAACCCTGCATGCTCGGTCCAACGCCACCACCGGCCATTGCGTGGCAGCCGGCACAACCCAGGCTTGTGAAGAGTTGACTACCCGCCGCAGCCATTGGATCGCCGAGATTTGCAGTTATCGTCGGCTGGCCCGTATCAATCGAACCATCAGGTAACACTACCGGCCCAGGAGTTGCCAGCCAGCGCTCGTAATCGGCCAACGGCATGGCGACAACCCGACCAATCATCAGCGAATGTTCAGTACCACAGTACTCGGCGCAGAACAGATGATACTCACCGGGTTTGGTCGCCTCGAACCACATGATTGTGTAGCGGCCCGGCAACACATCTTGCTTCACGCGGAACGCCGGAATGTAGAAGCTATGAATCACATCTTGCGATGTCATTATCAGCTTCACGGGCTGGCCAATTGGAACGTGCAGCTCATTATTCTCGCGCTTACCGTTTGGATGCTGCACGTGCCACATCCATTGCTTGCCGATCACATAGACATCCAGAGTGCGCGCCGGTGGAGTTCGCATCTGTACGTACAAAAACGCACCCCAGAAGAAGACCAGCATGACCAGTA
>Ga0101943_1000553_pt1:0-5000 | contig 55475 bp, 56 predicted proteins | sample DewCreD2012metaG_5_FD_75244 | JGI IMG/M metagenome (GOLD analysis project Ga0101943, IMG submission 75244) | Hot spring sediment bacterial and archeal communities from British Columbia, Canada, to study Microbial Dark Matter (Phase II) - Dewar... ... | reverse complement strand
GCAGACGGGTCTATTGATTGTGCGCAAGCCTGAGGGTTGGCGTGCGCTTGCTCCGGGCGTGCCGGGCGAGGTGCTCGTCGTCACGCCCGACGGCTTGCCGGGGTGGGCAGCGCCGGAGGCGCTGTCTACTGAACAGCGTCGAGTTTGGCTCGATGCTCTGCAGCTCCAGGGTACCGGACAGGGCGCTGGCAACGTTGCGCTTAGTAGCGGTCGACGTGGTATCACGTTTTCCGGCACGGCGACAAGCTCGATGTCGTTTTCCGTGCCTGTGACGGCAGCGCCGCAGGTGCTGACGGTGCGCATCTACACTGCACGCACTGGCACTGACGGCGGCAACTACGATATCGAGCTTCAGTCGTTCGAGTTCTCGTCTTCTTCCGCAATGCTTGCGCAGCAAACGCAGCGTGTAACCGTCGCTGCGCCTTTGTCTGGCACAGAGACGGTCTATTCTTTCACTGTTTCGATTCCGTTTCGGTCCAACCGTGTTGCCGTAACGTTTTCGTTTTCACGTTACGGTGCTACGGCGGCGGACAGCAATCAATCCAACAGCTTTGTTTGGGCTGTAGAGGTCATCAAACAAAATGCCTGAGCTTGATTTTGAGCAACTTGATGGTCTTATACGTCAATTGCCTTACGGGCCGGACTTATGGTCTGCCGTGAGGCGCTGGCCGAACAGCGCCGTAGGGCGCCTGAACACGGTCACGGCGTTGTGGGAGTTCTCCTGTAACGCAGAGGGTACGGACAAGTGGATTGTGCTCGCAGAGACGTTGCTCCCGGCAATTGGCGAGTTCTGGCTCGGCATGGTCGATTTCGACTGGGACGATATAGCACGTAACTTCTTTCGCCCGACGGGGTTAAGGTATCGCTTTAAGTTCCGAGAAGGGAAGAAGCGTTCTCGCAAGAGTAAACTTGCGAAAGCTTGGCGCTATTTCTTTCCAGAAATCTCCGAGCTCGTGGCGGCGAAACTGCCGCTCGCTGGTTTTTTTCGTGGTCGGAAAGTCGGTAATGCGCAGCGTTGGCTGTGGATCATAGATGGTGTTGCGCAGCGTGTGTTGTACAATTGGTTGCTCATCGATCTCGGCATCGACTTTGCGTACAACACGACTTTCAACCTGATTACCAATCCACGCTGCTGGAAGGGTGGTGGGGGATGGTTCCAGGGTGGACCAGGCTTTCTTGGCACGACGGCGGACAACATTCCTCGCCCGACGGGCGCACCGATGCCGCAAGCTCGTGGCGGCGAGGATCCGCCGTCAGGCGTGCCGGTCTACGTCCGTCCGGGCGAGTCCGTGACGCTCGGCTGCTTCGCCACGCAGTTTCGTTCGCTGTTGAATCGCACCCAGGGTTTTTCGCTGTGGATTGAGAAGTCCACCAGCGAGGATGGACCTGGCGTCCGGGTCGGTTTCGGTTCTGAGATGCTTTACGAGAATCGAGATGATTACGGTCTTGCCGCTCTCGCTACTGTCGAAAACGACACCGCTGAGGGATTTTGGTTGAAGCCGTATGTTGTCGCCTATTCTGTCTTACCTGATGCGCTCTACATAACTGACTTTACCGTCTTTTGTCGAAAGAACGTCTGAACGCATTGCAAGACTTGCGTAATCTTTTCCCCTTTGTTGCGCAAGTTCGTTTCGTGTAGTCAGCGCACCTCTCCTGCTGCTGGTGCCGCCATACTGGACCTACTCTTACGTTGCATACTGCGTTAGCGCTGACGGCAGTCCGTTCTGGTTGTCTGCTGCCGTACGCCGCAAGCGGCTAGCTGTCCTCCGCTGCCGCCTACGGCACGATGAGCATGCGGGTGGGCGCCCAAAGTCAAGGGTCGGAGGCGAACGGCCAAATGTTCGTTATCTACAGTTCAACGAAGCGGCCGTTCGCCGGAGACTGCGGAGGAACTTTTTTTAATTGCCGGGAGCGCCAGCGGGAGGCAATTAAAAAAAGTTCCGGAGCAGCTTGCCCTTGACTTTGGGCTCCCGCATGCTACCCTTGATCGGGCGGCAGCGGAGAGACTTCACGCATGACGTGCTGGGAGGCGAAGCCGCTGGCGCTCTGCGCCAGAGTTCCCGGTCCTTCGTGTTTGCGTTACGTTGCTGGAAGTGCGCTTTAGCGCACGACTGAAGTATTGCTTTCCGTATATGCGTTGTTGTACTATGTATATAGTCTTTGCGCAGTGCGTTGCTTCTGCATCCTTTCTTGTGAACGAACCGACAGCTCCTCTTCCTCCTCTCGCACTGCGCAAAGACTACGTCATTTGTCTATTGACATTTTCTACCCTGGTGCCGTATAATGGAGGCGTCGGTTTTTCAAATACAGGTTACACACAAACAAGAAAGGATGACGTGTCATGTTCAACATCTATCTCAAGTCTCATCGCTCCGGTAACAGCTCGATTTTGGAAGTTTCGGATTGTGGCGTCCACGCTGTGCGTGAGGACGCATGGCGTGAGTATCAGAAGTTTTGTGTTTGGACTTTTGGTTCTTTTTACGTTTGTGAGTACGAGCAGCGTTGCGCCAGCGCTCCGCACGGCGTCGATGCTTATGATTTTTCTGAGCTTTGCGCCGTTTTGCGCCAGGGTTGGCGGCAGTTCTTTTTCGTTGACGGCCAAGAGTACGTTAAGTTCTCTTCTGAACGTGTTTTGACTTCTTCGGCACTCTTCAACCTGACAGACGTCTTTTGCTCCTACGGCGATTTGGTGTTGCCGTCTGGAGCGAAAAAGAGCACTTCTTCTGACATTGCTGTTGGGGATAGGGTCCTGCTGTCTGTGCTCATGCGGGGGATTCTCTTTTCTTGCGAGTATCTCCTCGAACCTGAGGACGGTACGTATATCGCTTCGACGCTGGTTGAGGCGTGTCATCGTGCGGTTCTGAATGAGCAATGTGTCTGGACGTTCCGGGATAACGTTGACTTCTCTGACGTCTACTACCTGGTGAGGGTGGTGGCGTCATGAAGGCGAGCAATCCGCTTCGTGTTCTGGTCGTTGCGGTAATCCGGCAAGCAATGCTGGATTACCGTGATGGCCACGGTTCCGAGAGGATGGCTGCTGCCAGTTTTCTGGCTACCGAGGGGAAGGAAATTCTCGAAGAGCTTGGCTACCGGCCATCCCTGATCGACGACTTTCTGGCTAACCCGAATGTTGGCGCACGTATGCGCAATGAACCGTCTGACCGTAGGAGGAAGAGATGAAGACGATTTATGTTTGCGGAAAGTGCGGCAAGCGTGCTGAGTACGGCGCAGATACGCAGCGCTGGCTCATCGCTAGGAGGAAAGGCAGCGATGCATTGATTGTGCGCTGTGAGAAGTGCGTTACCAAGCATGCATTAAGAATTGCTGAGCGTGACAAGAAGAGGGGGTTGAAATGAGGATTTTTACAGTTGAACCCGGGCGGCGTGTTATGCATTGCGCTCTCGTCAAGTCCTTCGCCGTGACGCCGGACACCGTGGTCCCGGCGATTACGGTGGGTGAGTCGGGTCGGGGTCGTCGCTTGGGAGTCTTACCGGTGCGTTTGAGCAATGACAGTTATAAGCTCTGGAAAGAGAACGGCAAGGTAGAGGTCGAGCATGTTGAGTTATCTTCAACTCGTTCAGGGCGTCCGGCATTGGTCGAGACGTCTGGTTCCGAGGCGGATGACGAGGTTGTTTTGGTGATTCTCGGCTGGATTGGCTTCCGAGGCAGCAATGCTTTGGAAGTGATTGATCCAGACTTGAAGCTTGACGCTTGTATTGTCGTGTCCGGTACCATCGCCCAGGGCGATGCTGGGCGCATGGGCTCTGGTGGCCAGTGGGTCGTTAAAGTGCCTGTTGACACGAGGTTACGTTTTCGTGTCGGCGGACGCCTCTACGGCGCTCCGTCTCGGTACATCATCGATGTTGCGACGAAGTCTCATGTTATTTGCGTCAGCGAGGACGCATACGAGTTGTTGTAGCGTAGCGTTGATTGTCCTGTACCTCCGTGTAGTAACACGGAGGTACAAGTTTCGAGGAGGTCTACAGTGTCCCAATTTCAAATTGACTGGCTTTCTGTCACAACGAAGGTTCCGTCAGCGCAGTCACACGACTGTGCTGCGGATGTGAAGTCTGTTCTTGGCGGAGAATGGCGTTGGGGGAAGGGGCGGAATGGTTATCGGCAAGCATTTCGCCACGAGTCCGGCGCCATTCTCTTGTTTGACGGAGAGGAAGGGATGGGCGTTCATCTTGTGCTTCCGTCGCAGGCGCTCTCTTTCTTCTCTGATTCGCTGCAAGAGGTCATGGAGTCGTGGGACTGGCGAGCGTCTCGTATCGACATCTGTGTCGATACGGAGGCAGTAAGTGTTGATTTCTTCATCGAGAATCAGGACGTTATCGTGTGCCGTGCGCAAGAGCGTGCGGTCTATCATGATATGTCAACGGGCGGGAAAACGTTTTACATCGGAAGCCGCAAGGGGTCACAAAAATTAGTGCGTATCTACGACAAGGGCGTAGAGCGCAAAACGCACGCTCCGGGTGTACTAACTCGTATCGAAATTCAACTTCGTGATGACTACGCTAACGCTGCGTACCAGTATGTGAGGAATGGTGGCAGTCTTGCTGCTGTTGCGGTGCGTTGCATAGACTTTCGAGAACCCGCTCGGGGGCCTAAGTGCAAGTGGAAGCGTTTGGACTGGTGGGCAGAAATGCTCACCAGTTGTGATTTTGGCTTTCGTTTTCCTCTCCGTCTTCGTGCGGAGGTGGCACTTGAGGCCGTCGCCTCCTGGATTGAAAAGCAAGTCGCAAAAAGCCTCGCTAAGTGTCACGCTGCGCTGGGGGATGCGTGGCTGCGCTCTCTCCTCTTTCGTGGCGCAGCAAAGCTCGATGTTGCGTTTTACTCCTCGCTAGCGCCACCAAGCGTTGCTCCGGCGTGAGGCGCTGAGAAAGTTCAAGCCAACTCGTCGCCGAATGGCGGCTAAAAAAATAAAAAAAAACTTCAGCCGCAGGCTGTCCTTGTTTCTTGCGTGCTGGGAGAATAATTTTTGCGGGGCCCCATCCTAG
>Ga0101943_1000550_pt1 | contig 55701 bp, 57 predicted proteins | sample DewCreD2012metaG_5_FD_75244 | JGI IMG/M metagenome (GOLD analysis project Ga0101943, IMG submission 75244) | Hot spring sediment bacterial and archeal communities from British Columbia, Canada, to study Microbial Dark Matter (Phase II) - Dewar... ... | reverse complement strand
GTGTTATTGTGTGTGATAGTAAAGATATGAGGGCAAAAAGGCAGGTGGTGGAGGGTGTTATAAGTCAGATAAAACTTTTCAATGCTGGTAGTGGGTGGAGGACTTTAACTTGTGTGCTTGTTTATACATATGCTTATGCTATTGGATATAGCTATTACAGGAGGGGTGAACTTGAGGCCTAATTTCTCACCCGGCGTATGTATAATCATAATACATAGTATGACATTTTACATACTATGTACATACAATGTCATACAGCGTATATATAATAATATACACCTTGATACATACCATGATATATACCATACTAAGGTATAATACAGATATAACTTAACCAATGAGGAGTAAAATGAACTCAGAAAGCGTCTCCAAAGCTTTTAAGCTTATAGATAGAAGACTTCTCTCTGACCATTCCCATAGAGGCATTTGGGAAATAATAGAAAAGGGGAAGAGTTATTTAGAGGAAGTAAGGAAAAAGGCCTAAATTAGAACTTATTAACCACGGAAGCTTTAGGAGAGTGTTAATGAGGATCTCGTATATATCTAAAGTCTTTAAGTTTGATAATGAACCAATATATTACCATTGGGCTTGACCTTTAACACTTAACCTCTTATAGTATTCTACAATGGGTCGTTCTTTTGTAGTTGATATAAACCCAGAGATTATAAAGTGGGCAAGGGAAAGCGCAGGATGGAGTCTGGAGGAAATATCCAAAAAACTTAAGCTTTCGGAAAAGGAATATAAAGAGATAGAATCTGGTAAGAAAAAACCAACCTTTAAACAGCTTGAATTGATGGCTAAATACTTCAAACGCCCTGTGGCGGTATTCTTCCTTCCAGAACCACCAAAGGAAAAGCCAATAACCACAGCCTTTAGGGTTTTGCCAAAAAGCGAGAAGGTTTTTTCAAAGGAACTAAGGCTTGCTATAAGGAAAGCCCAATACCTTCAATCCATATCAAGAGAACTTATGGAGGATTTGGGAATAGACCCAAAAGGAGAAGTAGAAAAACGCAACTTGCAAGAAGACCCTATCAAGGTTGCTCAAGAAGAAAGAAAAAAAACAGGAATATCCATTGAGGAGCAAACTAAATGGGGAGATCCACACACAGCCTTTAAAATCTGGAGGTCTGTTATTGAATCAAAGAACGTATTTGTGTTCCAGTTCGGTTTTCCTGTGGAAGATGCAAGGGGATTTTGTCTTTTAGACGAAGAGCCACCAGTCATAGTTATAAATTCTAAGGATGATATTCGGGCAAGGATATTTACCTTATTCCATGAATATGCCCATGTAATCTTGGGAATTTCAGAGATTTATTCGGAAGAAATGAATGACAGCGATATAGAAAATTGGTGTAATGCCTTTGCAGGAGAATTTCTCGTTCCTAAAAGGGCTTTGGAAAAAGACAAAGACTTTTTATCTTTCCTAAACTCTAAAAAGCTTGAGTTAGAACTAATTGAAAAGCTATCTAACAAATTCAAGGTTAGTAAAAAGGCTATACTTACAAGGTTGAAAACCTTAAACTTAATTGAAGAAGATGAGTATAGAAAAGCGTTGGCAAAGTTAGAAAAATCCCTTCCTACAAGAAAGGAATACTACCTTCTACCAGAAAGAAGATGTATTCAAGAGAAAGGAGAGAAGTTTATATCCTTGGTTTTGAAAAGTAAGGAAAAGGGGGTAATTACAATGCATGATGCTATTGAGTATTTAGATATAAAACTAAAATATCTTGAGAAGCTATTAGATTTGGTTGCAACGTAAAGGATGTATGTATATATCATAGATACAAGTTCATTAATTGGGCTAAAAAATACATATCCACAGAGAGAATCTCCGGAGGTATGGGAAAAAATAGAAGAACTCTGTAAAAATGGTAAATTGATTGCTCCATTGGAAGTAAAGAGGGAAATAGAAGCAGGAGGTGATGAACTAGTTAGTTGGGTAAAAAATAAAAATTTCATGTTTAAAACTCCAGATGAGCTTCAGATAAGAAAAGTCAAGGATATTTTAGAGAAATTTCCCTTTTTGGCTAAACCAGATAGATTGGATCCCAATGCAGACCCTTGGGTAATTGCACTTGCTCTTGCAGAAAGGGAAAATAAAAGGATGTTCAACCAAGAATACGTATGCATAATAATTACCGAAGAATCAAAAAGAAGACACAATGGAATACCTGCAGTAGCCAATCATTACGGTATTGAGTGCATAAATTTAATAGAACTTTTTAGAAGGGAAGGATGGAAGTTTTAATGGATATTTCAATTGCGGGGGCGGGATTTGAACCCGCGACCTTCGGGTTATGAGCCCGACGAGCTACCAGGCTGCTCCACCCCGCGTAGCCAAAGTATTATTATACTGCTAAATTTCTATCAAGTCAAGGGAAACTTTTGAAAGAGGCTCTCCCACACCTCTTATTACGGCCACTATATTTTCAAGCCTTACACCAAACTTACCACCAAGGTATATGCCCGGCTCTATGGTAAAAACCATACCCTCTTCTATTATAACGTCCTTATCCACTCCCTTGTAATACACCCTTGGGAACTCATGGATCTCTATGCCCACACCATGGCCTGTAGAATGTATAAAGAACTTTCCATAGCCTTTCTTTTTTATGTAATCCCTTGCAGTCTTGTCTATCTCTGATATCTTTCTTCCCACCTTTACCTTCTCAAGGGCAAAAAGATGGGCATCTTTTACTATGTTGTATATTTTTTTGAACTCTGAGCTTGCCCTTCCTAAATGGATGGTGCGCGTAAAGTCTGTGCAGTAGCCCTTCCAAAGGAGGCCCATGTCTATCAAGAGAGGCTGGCCATGTTTTATGGGCCTTGTGGAGGTCTCCCAGTGGGGTATGGCGCTACCTTTACCGCTTGCCACTATGGCTGGAAAGCTCTCACCCATGGCGCCAGACTTGAAAAACTCCGAGACAATAAGGGACCTTAGCTCAAGCTCCGTCATACCTTCTCTTATCTTGTTTAGTATGCTCATATAAACCCTGTCGCTTATCCTTACTCCCTCTTGCATTAGGCTTATCTCTGTGCTGTCCTTTATGGCCCTCATATGCTTCAAAAAGCCAGCCTTGCCAACCCATCTGAGGCCCCCTTTTAGCCTCCTTCTAAACTCACAGCTTACCCTGTCCTCCTCATAGCCAACTTTGAAGGCACCTATTTTTTTAAGTAGCCTTTCTATAGCCTTTAGCACATTGCCTTCCAAAAGGATCACATCCCAATCCTTTAGCTCCTCCTTTGCCTTCTGATAGTACCTGCCGTCCGTCAAAAGATGGTAGGAGTGTCTGCTTACCACCACATAGGCATGGCTGGACCTAAAGCCAGAAAGGTAAAAGACGTTAGGCTGTGAGGAAAAGAGGAAGGCGTCAAGGTTATTTTTCTCCAAAAGGTTTTGAACTTTCGCTATCCTTTCTCTCATCTTTCAAGCATCCTTCTATACTTATTTACCGTCCTTCTTGCTATTTTAATACCTTTTTCTTGCAATATCTTAGAAAGCTCTGCGTCTGACTTGCCCTTTCCTTCACCCTCCAGAAGTTCTTTTAAGGCTCTTAGAATCTCTTCTCTGCTTAGACCTTCCTTCCCTTCCCTTACAAAGAAGAACCTTAGGGGGTATATGCCCATGGGCGTCCTTGCATACTTTCTTCTTACTATCCTGCTAACGGTGGAAAGGCTCACACCCGCTCTTTCTGCCACCTGACTGAGGGACAGGCTTTTTAGTGGCTCTCCCTTCAGCAAAAAGCCCTCTTGCCTTTCCAGTATTAGGTCGCATGCCACCCTCAAAACCCTCCTTCTTAGCTCAAGTATAAAGGAAAGGGGCTTGGAACCTTCTATCTCCAAAAAGTCATCCATAAGGAAGATATACCACTGTTTGCCATCGTGTTCAAAGACCACATCCACACTACCGCTCTGATAGACTGTTTCCTCCCCCTCAAAGGGACTAAGCTTTAACCTAGATAGCACTTCCCTTGCCCTGAGGCTTTTGCTTTCACCCTTTAACACTTCCAAGACTTCCTTGTGCAGGTCCTTTTCCTTAGGGTATAACTCTTCCAGCTGGAGGAGTATAAACTCTTCTAGGTCTTTGCAGGCAACACCCAAAGGCTCTATCTCCCTCTTTATAAAATCCCTTATATCTTCCACATACTCTTGGCTCACTCCGTAGTGGTTTGCTATATCCTTTATCCTTCCTACAAAAAAGCCTCTGTGGTCAAGGTTGGCAACTATCTCAAAGGCTATATCCAAATCTAAGCCATCAAACTCATACCTTATCTGTTCTTCTACCTTTTTGATCTCGCTTTCCCTGTAGCTTATCTGAGGTTCCTTGTAGTCTTGATAAAACCACCTTGGCCTTGTGCGCAGTGTTAGCTTTATGTGTGGCTTTTTCTCTATCTCTTGAAGAAGCTCTTCTGAAGTTTTTGTAAGCAGTTCAAGGCCTCCTTCAAGCCTTAGCAAAAGCTTTGGCTTTACTTGAGGCTGTAGCTTTATCTTCTTCAAGCCTTTTCCTCCTCCTTTTGGGTTATAAAGAGGCTAACTATCCTGTTTCCTTCCATCTTATCCACTACAAACTTAAATCCATCGTAGACAAACTCATCCCCTTCTTCGGGCACCTTTGAAAGCATGGCCATCACAAAGCCCCCAATGGTATCATACTCATAGTCTTCGGGAAGGCTAAAGCCTATTTCCTTTGCCACCCTTTCCACATCCACCCAACCGCTTACCAAGTAGGTGTTCTTTGAAAGCTTGATTATGTCTTCTTCCCAGCTCTCTCTTACATCTCCAAAGAGGTACTTCATTATGTCATAAACGCTTACAAGGCCAGAAAGCTCTCCATGCTCTCCCACCACTAAGGCTATCTGTGTGCCTTTGCTTCTCATCTCCTTTATAAGGTCTATTATGCTAAGTATCTCTGGCACAAAAAGGGCTTCCCTTTTTAGTTCTCCCAATTTTCTCTTTAGATTAGCATATAAAGGCACAATATCCTTTACATAGAGTATGCCCGTTATGTGGTCTGGGCTTTTTGAATAAAGGGGTATTTTGCTGTGTTTCTTTTGTATTATCTCTTCAATGGCTTCTCCAATGGTTAGCTCCTCCCACAACATAAAGATGTCTGGCTTTGGCGTCATTATCTCCTTTACTGTAATATCCCTTAGGCTTATGGCCCTTTCTACCGGTTCTGTCTCCTTTCTGTCAAAGTAGCCCATGGATAGGCCTACTTCTATAAGCTCCAAAAAGGCCTCCCTTGGCTCCTTCTCCTTTTCCTCCACCTTTATCATCTCTATAAGTCTGTTTACTGGCATAGAAAGGACTCTTCTTATTGGATACATAAGCTTATAAAGAAGGACAAAGGGTATGTAATAGATGGGCGCAAGCCTTGTGGTAAAGGGTAGAACCATGTTTTTGGGTAGGACCTCACCAAAGAGGAAGATGAGGGTGCTTGAAAATAGGACTGCAATGCCCGCTCCCTTAGAGCCAAAAAGGTCCACAAAAAGCTTTGTGCCATAGGAAGAGATAAGTATGTTTACAAGCTCATTGCCTATGAGTATGGTCAAAAGCACTTCCCTTGGCTTTGAAAGGAGGCGAAGCAAGGCAGAGTATATGCGTCTTCTTCTTTTTAGTTTGAGTAAGTAGGGGTTTGCTCCAAAGAAGACCACTTCGGAAGAGCTAAAGAAGCCAGAGAGGAAAAGTAGAAAGGTGAATATTAGCACTTCAGTATAGATTGCATGAGAGGATGCGTCCATCCACCATTACCTCCTTAACTCCTTCCTTACATTCCTTTAACCTATACTTACACTGGGACAAAAAGGGGCATACACCTTCCCAATCCTCTTGGGGTATTTCTTCCAGATAGACCTTCCTTTGAGAGGGATGTTTTACCGGCATGGTACTAATAAGGTATTGGGTGTAGGGATGGAGTGGTCTTTTTAGCACTTCTTGAGCACTTCCCATCTCCATTATTCTACCTTTATAAAGAACGGCCACCCTATCACCTATCCTTTCCACAGCCCTTAGGTCATGGGTGATAAGCAGGGTGCTTATACCCTCTTCCTTTAATTTTAAAAATAGGTCCAAGATGCCCGCACGGTAGGACATATCCAAGGAGGAGGTTGGCTCATCCGCCACTATGAGCTTGGGCCTTAGAACAATAGCCCTTGCTATGGCAATCCTCTGCCTTTGACCACCCGAAAGGCTTTCTGGCCTTCTCTCCAAAAACTCCTCACCAAGCCCAGCCTTTTGCAAGGCTTCTATCACCCTTTCCTTCCTTTGAGAGATGCCATGCACTAAAAGTGGCTCTTCCACAATCTCTGAAACCTTCATGCGAGGGTTTAGTGAGCTCCTTGGGTCCTGAAAAACTGCAGAAACAAGCTTGGTGTATTCCCTTCCCATTTTAAGGGGGTCATTGCCTTCAAAGTGTATAAGGCCAGATGTGGGCCTTTCAAGCCTTAGTATTAGTTTGCCTATGGTGCTTTTGCCAGAGCCAGACTCTCCCACTAAAGAAAAGACCTCACCATGGCCCACCGAAAGGCTTACATCCCTCACAGCCCAAACAAGCCTCTTTGTAAAAAGGCCTACTTTGAAAAGCTTGGAAATCCTTTCCAAACTAAGAAGGCTACTCTTCATATAGTTCTGGAAAACCTTCTTTCCTTATTTGCCTTAATGTATTGGTCAAAAACCATGGCTATGTTCCTGATAAGGAGCCTACCCTCTGGCAAAACCCTTATGCTTCTGCCTTCTATCTTCAAAAGGCCATCCCTTTCCATATCTTTTAGGTCCTCAAGCTCTGCGGAAAAATGGTCTTCAAAGTCTATGTTAAACATCTTCTCTATATTTTCAAAGCTACACTGGAAGTTGCACATAAGGTCCATTATCACCTCACGTCTTATTATATCCTCCTCATTGAGTATGTAGCCACGCATGGTGGGAAGCTTGCCCGCATCTATGGCCATGTAGTATTCCCTTATGGTCTTGTAGTTTTGGAAATAGGCATCGTAAAGCATACCAATGGAAGTGGCCCCTATGCCTATGAGGTCCACGCCCTTTTTGGTGGTATAACCTTGGAAGTTTCTCCAAAGGGTGCCATCCCTTTGGGCTCTTGCCAATTCGTCCTCTGGCTTGGCAAAGTGGTCCATACCTATAAAGACATAGCCGTGCTTTTGGAATAGGTCTATGGTCATCTCCAAGATGGTGAGCTTGTCCTCTGGTGGTGGAAGGGTGGAAGGGTCTATCTTCCTCTGGAGGGGCTTTAGCCAGGGTACGTAGGCAAAGTTAAAGACAGCCACCCTGTCCGGGTCAAGGTCAATGGTCTTTTCTATTGTGTCTTTAAACTTTTGAGGGTTTTGGTAGGGAAGGCCGTATATGAGGTCTATGTTTATGCTTTCAAAGCCAAGACTTCTAAGTTCTTTCATAACCCTTTTCATCAAATCGTAGGGCTGTATGCGGTTTATGGCCCTTTGCACCTCTGGGTCAAGGTCCTGAAGCCCCATGCTAACACGGTTAAAGCCCACCTCCCTTAAAGTCTCTAGCTGGCCTTCCGAAAGGTACCTTGGGTCTATCTCCACGCTTATCTCCGCACCCTTATCAATGTTAAATACCTCCCTTAGCCTTCCAAAAAGTTCTTTTATCTCATCATTGGTAAGGAAGTTAGGCGTTCCACCACCCCAATGGAGCTGTACCACAGGCCTGGAGGTGTCCAGGTAATCTTTGAGTAGGCCCATCTCCTTGTATACATAGTCCAAATATCTCCTGCTTACGTCCTTCCTGTGGGATATGATTACGTTGCACCCGCAAAACCAGCAGGCGCTCTCACAGAAAGGTATATGAAAGTAAAGGGATAAGGGCCTTTTTGTTAGGTTGCTCTCCAAGAGCTTCCTTTTGTAGTCTTCTTCCCTTACTCCCTCGTGGAACTCGGTAGCGGGAGGGTAACTGGTGTATCTTGGTCCGGGCTTGTCATACTTCCTTATAAGCTCCTCATTAAAGATGGTTTTCATAAGGATTAAATATAGTCTTTTTTGAGAAAGGGGGCAAAGCCCCCAAGGGTGTTATTTAATGTAATCTACCGTGTTTGTGCCTACCTCCTTTGATAGTTCCATCATCCCACCTTTTAACATAAAAGCATTTTGAAAACCAACAGCCCTTAAGGCTGCCACTACTGCAGCAGCCCTATTCCCCGAATGGCATACCACTATTATCTTTTTATCCTTTGGAAGCTTGTTAAGGTTTTCTTCCTTAAAAAGCTCGTGCATGGGTATGTAAAGGGTGTTTTTCCACCTTGGCCCTACTATGGCCTGCTCTGCGGGCGTTCTAACATCAAGCAATACAAAATCTTCTCCCTTTTTTACCATCTCAAGAAGCTGCTTGGCCGTTGCTTGACAAGGTTTCTGCTTTAGAACCTCTGGGGTCATTTGGGAGAACATAGCATCAAAACGCTTTGCCAACTCCTTATCGTAGGATAGAGCCGTTCCAGACAGCATTACTGAGCCTACCGCAAGGGCTAAAAGTGCTCTTTTCATAGCCTACCTCCTTGTATGATTTTTATCATTTATTAGAATATAAGGAATTCTGAATATAATGTCAAGCTAATTTGAGGGTGTGTTAAAAATAGTATTTCTTAATAAGTAGTGTCTTACTGCTGTCCATATATTTGGTAACAATAAATTAGACAGTTAAAAGCAGGGACACGCTGACGCGTGCCCTCAAATGTTGTAGGGGCAGGTCCCAAACCCGCTTGCAAGCCCTTGCCCACCTAAATTTCAATAAGGGTATGGTGCACCATACACCTACAAAGGATAAATTTCTCACCCAGCTTATTGATCATTTTTGAAACACCCTGAGCCAATTTTACAAAAGTGCGCCCAGTGAGAAATTAAAGGTTTAGGTTGCCAATCCATTTATTTTTTGAATGTGGTAACACGCTGATGCGTGCTTGCAAATATTGTAGATTCTAAACTCGTCCAATAATTTCTGGCTGGTTATAAACCTGCAACTATTGGCACTATGCATGGTGCCATTACAAACGGATTTTTCGCTCTGTGTATAAGAACATTCTAATTTTGATACTTTTAAAGCTTATCATTGAAAAGTTCTATGGATTATCTTTCATACATCCCTTATTTTATAAGCCAAGGCTCTAAAAAGGAGGTGTAAAGATGGAGCTTACCAGGCGAAGTTTTCTTAAAGTGGCGGGTGTATCGGCAGGAGCTACTCTTGCTGGAGGGCTTGGCTTTGACCTTAAGCCGGCCATGGCAAGGGTGAGGGACCTAAAAATTTCCAATGCAAAGGCTGTAAAGAGCATATGCCCATATTGCTCGGTATCCTGCGGAGTTATCATATACACTTTGACCGATGGTTCTATGAACGTAAAGCCTAGAGTTATCCATGTGGAGGGCAACCCAGATGACCCTGTGAATAGAGGAACCCTATGCCCCAAGGGCGCCACGTTGAAAGATTTTATAAACTCTCCCCACAGGCTCAAAAAGCCTCTATACAGGCCTGCTGGTTCAAAGGAGTGGAAGGAAATAAGCTGGGAAGAGGCCCTTGATAGGATAGCCAAGCTCATAAAGGATACAAGGGACAGGACCTTTATAGAGAGGGACGATCAAGGTAGGCTTGTAAACAGGTGTGAAAGCATAGCGTGGATAGAGGGAAGCACCATAGGCAACGAGGAGGGCTATCTATGGATTAAGATGGGGGTAGCCTTGGGGCTTGTGGCAAGGGAAACTCAGGCGCGAATATGACACGCACCAACGGTGGCCAGTTTGGCCCCAAGGTTCGGAAGAGGTGCGATGACCAATGGATGGAACGATATTAAAAACGCAGACCTCATACTGGTTATGGGAGGAAATCCTGCAGAAAACCACCCCTGCGGTTTTAAATGGGCCATAAAGGCTCGCCAAGAGAAGGGAACAAAGATCATATGTGTTGACCCAAGGTTCAACAGGACCGCTGCCGTGTCAGACATATTCCTTCAGATAAGGCCAGGCTCGGACCTTGCCTTTATGGGCGGTCTTATAAACTATGTGATCCAAAACAAGAAGTATAACGAAGAGTACGTAAAGCACTTTACAAACGCCTCATACATAGTAAAGGATACGTACAACTTTGACCCACAAACGGGTCTATTTTCTGGCTACGATCCCGAAAAGAGAAAGTATGACCAATCCCTTTGGGGCTACGAGCTTGACGAAAAGGGTATGGCCAAAAAGGACATGACCTTGGAGCACCCAAGGTGCGTATTCCAGCTTATGAAGCAGTTCTATTCAAGGTACACACCGGAGGTGGTGGAAAAGCTTACCGGTATTCCCAAGGATAAGTTCCTTGAGGTGGCAAAGCTCATAGCGGAAACCAGCGCACCAGATAAGTCTATGACACACCTCTATGCCCTTGGATGGACGCACCACTCCATAGGAACACAGCTTATAGGCTCCATGGCCATACTTCAGCTCCTTCTTGGCAACATAGGTGTGCCAGGCGGTGCCATAAACGCCCTACGGGGTCATTCCAACGTGCAAGGCATGACAGACTTGGCTGGTGAAGGTAGGTTCCTACCGGGATACCTAAAGCCTCCTCTTGCAACCCAGCAAAGCCTCAAGGACCACATAGAGGCAAACACTCCAAAGGCTGTGGATACTTCCATGAACTACTGGTCAAATTACGGCAAGTTCTACGTTAGTCTTCTCAAGGCATGGTTTGGAAATGCGGCCACTCCAGAGAACGAGTTTGCCTACCATTACCTGCCAAAGATTGAAAAAGTAATAGCCATGGATGAAATACTGGATAGGATGTACAGAGGCAAGATGGAGGGCCTTGTATCAGTGGGTATGAACATACTGGCAAGCAACCCCAACGTAAAGAAGATAGCGGAGGGCCTTGGAAAGCTAAAGTGGATGGTGGTTATAGATGTCTTTGAGACGGAGATGGCTGCCTTCTGGAAGTATGTAGATGATCCATCAAAGGTGCAGACGGAGGTCTTCTTACTGCCTTCGGCCTTGTTTGCAGAAAAAGAGGGTTCCTATACCAACAGTGGGCGTGTCATAAAGTGGAAGTACAAGGCGGTGGACCCGCCGGGAGAGGCAAAGGATGAGTTTTGGATAGCTGGACAGCTCTTTATGAGGATAAGACAGCTCTACAAGAAGGAAGGTGGCAAATTCCCAGACCCCATACTTAACCTAACTTGGAACTTCCAAAACCCCTACTATCCAAGCGCGGAAGAGGTTTTAAGGGAGATGAACGGCTACGCCCTCGCAGACATAACGGATGAAAAGGGCAACGTGGTGGTTAAGAAGGGGGAAAGGGTGCCGGGCTTTGCAGTGCTAAAGGATGATGGAACTACAGCCTGCGGTATGTGGCTCTATTCGGGCGTATTCCCTCAAACGGGCAACAGGGCAAAATCCACAGACCTCTCCGACCCCTCTGGCCTTGGTGTATACCCGGGCTACGGCTTTAGCTGGCCAGCCAACAGGCGAATACTTTACAACAGGGCCTCCGCAGACCCAAGCGGAAAGCCATGGAGCGAAAAGAAAAAGTACCTTTGGTGGAACGAGGCTGAGGGTAAATGGGTTGGCTACGATGTGCCAGACATAAAGCCAGACCTAACTCCCGATTATGGTCCCTTTATCATGCTTCCAGAAGGAAGGGGTAGGCTCTTCTGTGCACCCCTCGTGGATGGACCCTTCCCAGAGCATTACGAACCCTTTGAATCTCCGGTGGAAAACATACTACACCCCAAAACACCCCACAACCCAGTGGTAAAAATATACAAATCAGACCTAGACCTCCTTGGAAAACCACAAGAGTATCCATACGTGGCAACTACCTACAGGGTGGTGGAACACTTCCACTATTGGACGAAGCATATATATGGTCCTTCTGCCTTGGTGCCAAAGATGTTTATTGAGCTTCCGGAGGAGCTGGCAAAAGAGCTTGGTATAAAAGAGGGTGATAAGGTTATAGTCAGCACTGCCAGAGGCTCTGCCGAAGGCTATGCCCTGCCTACAAAGAGGATAAAGCCCCTTGTCATAAACGGCAAAAAGGTTTATACCATTGGCATTCCCATACACTGGGGCAACGAGGGAGTGGTAAAAGGTGCCCTTGCCAACATGATCACTCCCTTTGTGTGGGACCCCAACTCACAAACGCCAGAGTTTAAGGGCTTTTTGTGCAAGATAGAAAAGGTAAAAGCATAAGGAGGTAAAAAATGGCTACAGTAACCACAGAAGGGACTGTAGGTTTGGGGCTGAGGCGCGTGTCCGCCTCCAAGCTCCCAGACCAAAGTATAAAGCAGGTGGACCAGCTTGCCATACTTGTGGATATATCCAGCTGTATAGGATGTAAGGCCTGTGAGGCCGCATGCTCCCAATGGCACGACCTAAAGCCACCTCTTCACACGGAGGAAAAGATCTTTACCGGCTATCAATCTGGCCCCGGCTTGGCACCAAACCTCTTTATGTACATGCGCTTCCAGGAAGAAGAAACTCCCAACGGCCTTGTGTGGGCCATAACCAAGTATCAATGTATGCATTGCTCAGACCCAGGCTGTCTTAAAGCTTGCCCTTCACCGGGTGCGGTTATCCAGTATGCCAACGGAGTTGTGGACTTTGACCATTCTAAGTGTATAGGCTGTAAGTTCTGTCTGTCAGGTTGTCCCTTTGATGTGCCAAGGTATGACGCCAACAATAAGCCTTGGAAGTGCAACTTCTGCATTGATAGGGTTTCTGCCGGTATTGAGCCCATGTGTGTAAAAACCTGCCCTACCAACGCTCTGCACTTTGGAACAAAGGAGGAGATGCTTCTAAGGGCTAACAAGCTTCTGGAAGGGCTAAAGAAGAGGGGCTTTGATAAGGCTGCCATATATGACCCCAAGGGCGTAGGCGGTACGGGCTACATATACCTTTTGCCCCATGGCGACAAGCCTGAGATATATGGCCTTCCAAGGGAGGCAAGCATATCACCCCTTATAAGCCTATGGAAGGGTCCTGTAAAGCTCCTTGGTTCCATCATCCTTTGGGGCACGCTCCTTGGAGCCTTCCTACAGCTCATACTCTTTGGGCCCATAAAGGTGGGCAAGAAGCATAAAAAGGAGGAATAATCATGGAAGAGATAAAGAAATTGGAAGAGATAGAAGTGGAAAGGTTTTCCAGGTTTGATAGATTCGTGCATTGGCTTACCGCTGTGCCCTTTGTTTACCTTTTCCTGTCTGGGCTCGGCATGTATTCTCCCAAGTTTGCCTGGCTTTTACCCTTCCTGGGGGGAAGGGAGTTCTCCGCATGGCTTCACAAATGGGCTGGTGTGGTCTTTTCCGTAGGTGTGCTTCTTATGTTCCTAAAATGGGCAAAGGACTTTATCCTTGACAGCGACGATATAAAGTGGCTTTCCAACGTAAAATACTACATAAAAGGTGAGGAAGAAAAACTTCCAGAGGTAGGTAAATACAACGCAGGGCAAAAAATCTTTGGCTGGATGGTCTTTATAGGTGGTGCAGTCTTTCTTATAACCGGCATAGTCATGTGGTTCCCTGAGAGTTTTTCCATAAACCTTGTAAGGCTTGCCATACTTTTGCATACTATTGCCTTTATAGTGGTGGGTGCTGGTTTTATAATCCATGTGTATATGGGAACGATTGGCGTGCCTGGCTCTCTGTCCAGCATGATAACGGGAAAAGTGTCAGCCCTATGGGCTGCCTCTCACCATCCCAAGTGGTTCAAAGAAATAATAAAGAGGTAGCTTAGATGAAGAGATTATGTATCTTGGGGCTTTTCCTTTGCCCCTTTTTATTTTCTACAGTACAGGCAAAGGAGATCCAAGCTGAAGCAGAGCTCATAAACCAAAAGGGAGAAAAGATAGGCAAGGCTGTCTTTGTGGAAACCAACGCCGGCGTTCTTATAATGCTTGAAGCCTCTGGACTACCACCCAAGTCTGAAATGGCTTTGCATATACACGAACTTGGAAGGTGCGACCCTCCAGATTTTATGTCCGCCAAGGGACACTTTAACCCCTTCAAGAAAAAACACGGCCTTTTAAACCCTGAAGGGTGGCATGCGGGCGATATGCCCAACATATTTACCGATGAGAAGGGTAATGTAAAGGTGCATGTGCTAAACACCTTTATAACTCTAAAGGGTGGAAAGGAGAACAGCCTTTTAAAGGAAGGCGGAACTTCCATAATGATACACCACCACAAGGATGACTACCTTACGGACCCTGCGGGGAATGCAGGTCCAAGGATAGCCTGCGGTGTTATAAGATATTAGGATGAGTACGAACATATTTAAGCAAAGGGAGAAGGAGTATGCCCTTGAGAGGCTAAGGGTCTTGAAAGGAAAGTATCCAGAGGCCTTAGAGGTCCTAAACTTTTATGAACATATCCTTAGGTATCAAAGGGAAGCCTATCAATCTATCAAGGATAAGGATTGGCGCAAGGGCATAAAGTGGTTTTATAGGTTGCTGGATATATGCATGGAAAATGGTAATGAGGAAATATCCAAAAGGGCGGAGGAGTTTAAGGGTTTAGAAAAGGCTGTTGTTGAGAAGATGATAGGCGACTTTATAAAGGAAAAAAAGGCAGAGCCCATAGATAGGTTCCTTTTCCTTTCCTTCTTAAACCCCTTTTATGAGCGCTTTGCGGAAAGTATGGAGGTTGATAAAGAAAACTGGCTAAAAACCAAGTGCCCTGTGTGCGGCTTTAAACCTTCCGTGTCTTACATAGCGGACAGCCAAGAGGTGGAAGGTGGAAGATTTTTGCGTTGCGTGCTTTGCAATACGGATTGGCTCTACAACAGGAACAGGTGTGTAAACTGTGGCAATGAGGACGATAAGGAGATGGACTACTATTATCAAGAAGAGAATAGGGCTGTCCAGCTACAGGTTTGTCAAAAGTGCGGACATTACATAAAGCTTATAGATATGCGATTGGATGGCCTTGCGGTACCGCATGTAGAGGACGTGGCTACACTAATCCTTGACCTTTGGGCAAAGGAAAGGGGCTTTGTTAAGTTTGAAAACAATATATTTGGCTTATGATAGATAGAAGAACACTTATTGGCTTTTTGTGTTCTTTACCCTTGCTTGGTAGAGCGAAGAGCATGGATATAGTTATCTTAAACTGTATTATTAAAAGGGATAGGCTTTACAGGGTAGATGAGGAGAGGATGCTCTTCCAGTGGGTAAAGGAAGAAGGCTCTGGCATATACTCTGTAGGCTTTATGCAGGTGCTTTCTTCCTTGGTATATCCCCTCTATGCCATAAAGATAAAGCCGGTCAACACGGTGGTGGAGTACGATGGAAACCTTGCGGTGGTTGAGTCTGGTAAAAGAGTCTCCACCTTTCCAAGCCCCTTAAGCGGGAAGATAGTGGAGGCCAACAAGGTCCTTGAAAAGGATCCATCTCCCATAGTAAGTAAGCCTTATGATAGCTGGATTGTGAAGATAAGGGCAGACAGGCCAGAGGAGCTAAAGAGGCTTAAAAAAGCGGAAGATATAGCGGAAAAGGTAAAGACTATAATAATCCGTGAGAAGATTGAGTGCCTTCCAAAGGGTTAAGGGAGAGCTTGACGCGCTGGTGCGGTCCCGGGACTTCAAATCCCGTGAGGGGTCCTGCAAAGGGTCCCTGGAGGGTTCGATTCCCTTGCTCTCCCGTTGTATAATTAAAGCTATGAGGGTGTCCGAGTACGTAGAAAAGGGCCTTAAGAATATGGTGGAGGAGAAGCCTGAGGGCTATATGGAGCTTGGCAAATGCACCTCTGGGTGCCACTCGGTGGTCTATTTTATTAAGGGGACTACCGAAAAGGTGGAAGATGTGAAGTTTAAGGCCACCAAAAGGTGTAAAAAACTTCTTGCGGTGGCAGACTTTGTAGCGCAAAAAATCAAAGAAAGGGGAAAGGTAGAGCTAAAGGAGGAAGAAATCTTAAGCTACTTCTCCGATGAGAAGGAACAAGACAAGCTAAAAGATAGGCTAAACATAGTAAAGACAGCCCTCGGGCTTTAGAAGAAATTATAATTAACCTTATGGTAAAGGTAAGGTTGAACGGCAAAGAAATAAGTGTGGAGAAAGGTACGCCACTTGGAGAGGTTTTTAAGTCTCTTGGCATAGATGGAGCCATAGGCGCAAAGGCTGGATCAAGGCTTATAGACCTTCTTACACCCATAAAGGAAGATATGGAGATTACGCCCGTCTACAAGGAGGATCCAGAAAGCCTTGAAATAATGAGGCACACCCTTTCACACATAATGGCGCAGGCCCTAAAGGAGATCTACGGCTATGATAAGGTTCATTTGGGTGTGGGTCCAACCACAGAGGAAGGTTTTTATTACGATGTGGAGGTTGAGGGGCATACTATAAGCTCTGAAGACCTACCAAAAATAGAAGAGAAAATGAGGGAGATAATAAGGAAAAACTATCCCATATTCAGAAAGGAGTTAGATAGGGAAGAGGCTATAAGGCTCTTTTCCGACTTAAAGGAAAAGTACAAGCTGGAGATAATAAACAGGATAGATGAGAAGGATACCATCTCCATCTATGGGCAGGATGGTTTTACCGACCTTTGCAGAGGTCCCCATGTGCCCTCAACGGGCATGGTGGGAGAGTTTAAGCTTACCCATGTGGCCGGCGCCTACTGGATGGGGGATTCTTCCAAGCCCATGCTTCAGAGGATATACGGTATAGCCTTTTGGAGCAAAGAAGAGCTGGAAGAAAGGATAAGACTGTATGAAGAGGCTAAAAAGAGGGACCACAGGAGGCTCGGGAAGGAGCTTGAGCTTTTCCTAATAGAGGATGAGGTGGGTGCTGGCCTTGTGCTTTGGCTTCCAAAGGGCGCCACACTAAGAAAGACACTTGAAGACTACTGGAAGGAAGAGCACATAAAGAGAGGCTACCAGCTTGTATACACACCCCATGTGGGAAATGCCAAACTCTGGCAAACAAGCGGACATCTTGATTATTACAGACCCAACATGTTCTCCCCCATGGATATAGAGGAAGAAGAATACTTTGTAAAGCCTATGAACTGTCCTTTCCACATAGCCATATATAAGAGTAAAGTAAGAAGCTATAAAGAGCTTCCCATAAAGCTTGCAGAGCTTGGTACTGTTTATAGGTATGAGATGTCGGGAGTTTTGCACGGCCTTATGAGGGTAAGAGGCTTTACCCAGGATGATGCCCACATTATATGCACGCCAGAGCAGGTGGAAGGTGTGATAGAGGAGACTTTGCAGTTTGCCATAGACATGCTAAGGTCCTTTGGCTTTGAAGACTTTAAGGTTTACATATCCACCAAGCCAGAGGATGCCATAGGCTCACAAGAGCAGTGGCAGTTGGCGGAGGGTGCCTTAAGGAAGGCTGTGGAAAAGGTGGGGCTTGAATATGAGATAGACGAAGGTGGCGGAGCCTTCTATGGTCCCAAGATAGATGTGAAGATAAAAGATGCCATAGGAAGGCTCTGGCAGTGTTCCACCATACAGTTTGACTTTAACCTTCCAGAACGCTTTGACATGGAGTATGTGGGGCCAGACAACAGAAGACACAGGCCCTATATGATACACAGAGCCATCTTTGGTTCCATTGAAAGGTTTGTGGGAGTTCTTTTAGAGCATTATGCGGGGCTTTTGCCCTTGTGGCTCTCTCCGGTGCAGGTAAAAATAATTCCTATTTCACCGGAGAAGCATGGAGATTATGCAAGGGAGGTGGAAGGCAGGCTAAAAGATAAGGGTATAAGGGCAGAGTTGGATATGAGGGATGAAAGATTAAATGCACGCATAAGGGATGCAGAGCTCCAAAAGGTGCCCTATGTGGTAGTTTTGGGAGACAAGGAGGTGGAGAGCAAGAGCCTATCGGTTAGGAGTAAAAAGGAGGGCAACCTTGGCACTATGTCTTTGGAAGACTTTACCAATATGCTTCTAGACAAGATAAACAAAAGGGAGTAATGATAGGTAAAGTAGCCATACATATATCCGAAGAGGATCACAGTTATTTAAACTATGTGAAAAACATTACACTCCGTCTAGGTTCTACACCCGATTTCATATACCTAGAGGGCGAGTATTTATTAAACTTTATAAAGCCTTCAGAAGAAAAACAGTTGGCTATAAGAAAGCATATAGAAGAGTTTTTTGATGATTATCAGCTTTATACCTTTTTTGATAAGGATGATAGCACATTGGACCATCTTCAAGAAAGTTATGACCTTCTTTTTGTAAAGTACAAAAAGCAGTTTTTTGGTAAATCTATGCCAGAATGGTTGCTTATGGAAACGGATAACATTAGGTTGTGGGTATACAAAAATGGTGGAAGTGCACATATAAAAAGGGTCTGTCTTCCAGTGGACTTTTCCGAAAGGTCTATAAGACAGGTGGAGTTTGTAGAGTATTTAAAAAACTTCTTTGACTTTAATTATGATCTTGTGTATGCTATGAACATGGGAAGGCTAAGGGAGAAGCTCAGCAAGAAGGATTACGATAAAAGCCTTCTGGATAAAAGGGAAGAGGTTATGCACCTGTATACGGACATGTTTGCAGAAAAGAAGCTCAATCTTACAGTGCTTGAGGGAGACCCATACAAAGAAATGGTGAAGTATATAAACTCTTCTGGTTATGACCTTGTAGTTATAGGTAGAAGGGGTAAGGGCATGAGGGAGAGGATAGGAAGCGTATCCCTTCATATGGCGAGGAGCTTAAAATGCCCGGTAGTTGTCCTATAAGCACCTTTGCTAAGTTTTTCCTTGCGCCCTTTTGTCCTATAACAAAGAGTATTTTTAGAAAGGTTTTTAAGATAGAGGTCTATGGCCTTGAAAACATACCACAAAGCCCCTGTATAGTGGCCAGCAACCACAGAAGCCACCTTGACCCACCCGTGTTAAATGCAGTCTTTCCACAAAACCTTTGGTTTCTTGCCAAGGAGGAACTCTTTAAAATTCCCATACTTGGTAGACTGCTCCCACATATGGGAGCCTTGCCGGTGAAAAGAGGGTCGGGAGACTTGGAGGTTTTGGAGCTTGCCATGGAGCTTATGCACTTTGGCTGTAAGGTTTGTATATTCCCAGAGGGTACAAGGGCAAGGCCAGGGGAGTTTTTAAAGCCCAAGCTAGGTGTGGGTCTTTTGGCCATAAAGAGCCAGAGGCCAGTTTTGCCTGTCTACATTGAAGGCACAGACATAGTTTTTCCAAAGGGGGCCAAATTCCCAAAGCCAGGCCATCCCATAAGGGTCTTTATAGGAAAAGGCAAGGTTTATCATGGCGAAGAAAACCCAAGAGAATACAGAAGGGTGGCAGAGGAGATAATGGAGAGCATAAAGGAGCTTGCTTATGCCAAAGGTGGTGTGCATAGTAGGATACCATAACTCGGGAAAGACAAGCCTAATAGAGAGGCTAATACAGGAGCTTCAAAGGAGAGGCTATAAGGTGGGCTATATAAAGCATGACCCAAAGGGGCATGGCATGACAGATAAGGAGGGGAGCGATACTGACAGGATATTCAAGCTTTCGGAAAGGGTTGCCCTCATGTCTCCACAGAAGCTCACCCTTTGGGAGAGGAGGGAAGATGATCCGCTAAAGGTTGTAGAAGAATACTTCTCCGACTGCCACATTGTTATCCTTGAGGGCTGGAAGTCTTTGGAGGGTATTAAAAAGGTTGTGGTGGGGGACTTGGAGGTGGAAGGCTTTAGGGTAAAGGGAATTGATGATTTGGATAGGCTTGTGGATTTTATACTAGAGTGATACTTGAGGCTTTTGTTAAAAAATAAATGAGACAAAAATAGTTCTTATCTGCTTCATTTTTTTTCAAAATATTTGAAGCAAAGTTGAGGTGATAAATTCCCTTTTGTAGTGACATTATGCATGGTGCCGTAAGTACAGGTTAAAAATCTGTTTGAAATTGTGCGGGTGTAGAACACACTTATACATTATTGTAGGCACGCATCAGCGTGCCCCCTTCCTTATTTGTCTCATTTATTTTTAGCAAAAAGTGATGGCGGCCTTCCCTTCGCTTAATTAATTTCTCACCCTGTGTGTAAAGTAATATAGACTATATATATGCTCAAAATTAAAGTTCCAGCAAGCACAAGCAACTTTGGTTCTGGCTTTGATGCCTTTGGCCTTGCCCTAAGCCTTTACAATGAGTTTTATGTGGAGCCTTCCGGCTCCTATAATGTCCAGATAGAAGGCGAGGGCTCAAACCTTCCCACCGATGAGGAAAACCTGTTTATAAAGGTATACAAAAGGGCTTGCAAGACCCTTGGAAAGGAAGAAGTTCCCATAAGCCTCAAACAGATAAACCGTGTGCCTACCGCAAGGGGCCTTGGCTCTTCCGCCACTGCCATAGTGGGTGGCATACTGGCCTGCCAAGCCTTGCATGGCCTTGATATAAGCCTTGAGGAAAAGCTAAAAATAGCCTTTGAGTTTGAAAGGCATCCCGACAACCTTCTTCCTGCTTTTCTTGGTGGCTTTGTAGTATGCGCAAGCACCGAAGAAGAGGTAAAGTTCATAAGGCTTGGCTTTCCAAAGGAGATAAAGGTGGTGGTCTGCGTGCCAGACTTTGAGCTCTCCACAGAGAAGGCGAGGGAGGTGATAAAGAAGGAGGTAAGCCTAAAGGATGCAGTCTTTAACCTTCAGAGGTCAGCTCTTTTTGTGGCAAGCCTATTATCAAAGAACTTTGAACTTTTAAAGGAAGCTGTAAAGGATAGGCTCCACCAGCCCTACAGGGCCCATCTTATTCCGGGCTTTTGGCAAGTGTTGGAAGAAGCCTACAAGTTTGGAGCTTTGGCCGTCTTTTTGAGCGGTGCTGGACCATCTGTGGCAAGCCTTTGCCTTGATAAGATGGAGGAAGTAGGCAATGCCATGGTAAAAGCCTTTGAAGATGCTGGTGTAAAGGCAAAATACATGGTGCTTGAGGTGGCAGAAGGGGGAGCCTCGGTAGAGTATGAAGGTTCTAACCCTTGATGTGGGAAATACATCGGTGGATGTGTGCCTTTTTGAGAGGGAGCTAAGGTATATAGGAAAGTTTGAGCATGACAAGGTGCCTTATATTGAGGCAGACCTTGTGCTTGTATCCTCTGTAAAGCCCTCTGCAGAGGCATACATAAGGGAGAGGTATCCTAAGGCAAGGTTCATAAGGGCAAAGGATGTGCCTCTGGAGGTTGCCTTTGAGGGAAAGGAAAAGGTAGGAGTGGACAGGCTTCTAAACCTCTATGGTGCCATAAGCTTTTACAGCAAGGATGTGGTGGTGGTAAGCGCTGGCACAGCCTTGGTGGTGGACCTTGCCATAGATGGCATCTTTCAAGGGGGCTTTATAACCCTGGGCCTAGGCTCTGGCCTTGAATGCCTCTCCAAAAAGGCAGAACTCATTCCCAAGATAGACTTAAGGTCTGTAAGGGTAAGCCTTGGAAGGAATACAGAAGAGGCCCTCCTTGGAGGCTTTATAAACCAAGCTAGGGCCTTCATCTCAAAGTGTTTGAAAAGCTGGCAGGAAGACTACAAAAGGAGCTTAAAGCTCATAATAACGGGTGGCGATGGATGGCTCTTTGAGGACCTTGGAGTCTATGACCCTTTGCTTATTCATAGGAGCCTCCTTGCTTTAAGCTCTCATAGTAGCCCTTTATAAACTCCACCGCCTCCTCCCTTGTGCTTACCCTTCCCTCAAGTTGTGCTTTTTCTAAGGCTTTTTTTATCTCTCCCACCAGTGAGCCGGGCCCTATGCCCAATATTTGCATTATCTCATTGCCATTTAAAAGGGGTTTTGTGGGAACCTTGGATAGCTTTTCCCTCTTGTAGCTTATGAGGTCATGGATGGTTTTTAAAAGCTTTCCTATCTCCTCCTCTTTGTCTCCGCTTCCTATGGCATCTGCTATGGCATGCAGGAAAAGGTGGCTTGCTATATCTTGGCACTCCCTCCAGAAGTTGGCCCTTCCCCTGTCTGTAAGCTGGCCCTTAAAGAGGGACTCCCTAAGATAAAAGGGCCTTAAATGCTCTTCCACAAGCCTTGAGACAAACTTGGTGGCAGACTCACCCCACTTGTATATCTTGCCATACTCTTGAACTATCTTGGCACCCAGCTTATCATGGCCGTAAAAGGTGACCTTTCCATCCCTTATTTCAAAGGTGTGGGGCTTGGCAATATCGTGGAAGAGGGCAGAAAGCTTTAAAAGCTCTATGTCGGAAAACTCACCAAGAACCTCCATCTTCCCAAAGTCTTCCAATAGCTCCGCAGGAAGATAAACGTCCCTCTCCTCTATCACCCTCTCTAAGGCCTCTACTACCTTAAAGACATGCTCCTCAAGGGGGTATATGTGATGTTCTCCCTGGTCTTTTACTTCCTTCCACCTTTCCGTGTCTGGAAAGAGCATCTGAAGCACACCATGCTTATAGAGGTCTTTTAAAATCCTGTGGCTCTCTTTGTGTCTTAAGATCTTGAAAAGCTCAAGGCTTATTCTCTCCACCGGTGCCTTCTTTATAAGGTGTCTTTTTCTTTCTACAAACTCATAAAAATCCTCCGTCAGGCTCAGCCTCTTTTCCACCGCAAGGCGAAAGCCCCTTATTATCCTCACTGGGTCCTCCTCAAGGTTTTTGAGAGATATGGGCCTCAAAAGGCCCTGTTCTAGGTCCTCTATGCCGTGGGCTGGGTCGTAGATGATGGTCTGCTTGGCACCTATGCTGAGAAGGTCGTCAATGCTCACAGCCATGGCGTTGGCGCTAAAGTCCCTTGAAAGAAGGTCCTCTATAAGGGCCTTTTCTATATCCTTGCCCTTTATCTGGGCAAAGTCAAAGCGGTACTTGTATGGGGGAAGCCTCAAAACCACCGTGGCTATGGTGGGCCTTCTCAAAAGACCCTTCTTTTCAAACTCAAAGTAAGAGCCACCTATCCTTTCGGCCAGCTTTTTGGCCGTTTCTCTCGGGTCGCAGGTCACCAAAAGGTCTATGTCTATGTGATAGCCCACGGGATCTCCCAGTATCCTGTCCCTTACCCATCCACCCACCACAAAGCAGTAGGCCTCCCTTGGAAGCACCTTGGCTATATCGTCAAAGTAGGTCATATAGAAGTTTAGCCCATGGGCAGTGTGCTTTATTCCCTTCTCAAAGATTACATCCTGCATGTTTATTAAAGATATACCCCTTAACCAAATCTTAACAATAACCCTTTGTATTCTCATCTTGAAAGGTGGTGAGCCATGGAGTTCCTTGATGAGGAAAAGCTTTTAAAGGCTCTCTTTGATGGCATAGAGGAGTTGGCTGGAGATAAGGCAAAAAGGACCTTTCAAAGAATGCTCCAAGAGATGGAAGGGCAGGACAGTATGCTATCCGTGGAGAGGGCCTTAACATACATCTTTGACAAGGCAGGTCATCCTATACTCTGGCTTATAGGCTATAGGTTGGCAAAGGATGAGGCTTTAAGTCAAGGCCTTGTAAGTAAGGATGGCTATAAGTTAGAGGGTGGACGCTTTATAGTTGAGGTCTCTAAGTGTGGTATCCGTAATGCTTTGGCTCAGTTGAATATAGAGCCTACAAAAGGTATGGTCTGCTCCCTTTGCAAGGGCTATATGTATGGGGTTGGTGATATTATGGGCTTTGGAAGCCTTGTAGAAGCCTCACACAAAGAAGGTGTATGCCAGTTTTCCTTTGGGGGTAAATAACATGGATATGGTTGAATACAGCCTAAAAGAAGAGGAGATAAAAGAGATAGTAAGTAAGCTTGAGTCCTTTAGAAATTCCCTTTTCCTTGACCTTGTGGTGCTTATGGATGACGGTGGAAGGCTTATAGGCTATTCTCCTTACGTGGATGGTCAAAGGCCTATAGCCTACAGGGTGGCTGTGGTGGGTGCTGCCACGGTGGGCGCCGTTGACCAGCTTGAAAGCATCATATCCTCCAAAAGGCACATGTTCTTTGCGGGTGTGGATAAGAACATGTATATCCACGTGATAAGCCCTAAGTTTCTGTTGGCTTCCGTCTTTTCCCACAAGGTGCCCCTTGGAAGCGTAAAGCTCTTTAAGGAAAGAATATCAAAGGACCTTGCAAGCATACTGGAGAAGGCTCTGGGCAGAATGGAAAAGAAGGTGATAAGGTTTGAGGACATTGCCCTATGAACCTACGCATACTTTACCACGGCCTTGGCATGGCTGGAAAAACAACCAACCTGGAGAAGCTCCGTGAAATATACTCGGGGTACGTGTCCGACAGGATACACCAGCAAACCACGGAAGGTAGGACCGTTTACTTGGATATGCTATCCTTGAACCTGAGGACCAAGTCTGGTAATGGAGAAGTATGGATAAGCCTCTTTACCACGCCTGGGCAGGAGAGGTTTAGGTTGCTAAGGGGCTGGCTCTTTGGCCATGTGGATGGTGTGGTCCTTGTGATAGACTCCAGCAGGAGCATGGAAGAAAACCTAAGGGCATACGAAGAGCTAAAAGAATATGGCCTTTTAAAAGCGCCCATAGTTGTGCAGGCTAACAAAAGGGATGTGCCAGACCCTTTGCCCATTGAGGTTATAAAGGAGACCTTTAACGGTCTTACAGTGGTGGAGGCCATAGCGAGGGAAGGGTATGGTGTGGCCGAGACCCTTAGGGAGATACTTAGGGAGGTGCTAAATGCAAAAGCTCCTGTTGGCTAATTACATCCTCAACCTTAGGCCCCTTTATGGTCCCTTCCACAGGGACATGGTAAACGTAGGCTGGCTTGTGGAGTCTCTTAGAAGTTCTTTGAAAACTGGTAGCCTTGTGGTTCAAAGGCTTGGAGAGCCAGAGTTTTTGCCAGTTTTGGAGGGCATTCTAAAGGGTGATATAAGCCAAGACTTTGAGCTTATAAGCTTTTATCCCACCACGGAAAACTTTATAATCCACTCCTTTGGGCTATACGAAAAATACAAGCTTCCACTCCACAGCGAGAGGCCCCTTTGGATAAACTTAGAAAGCATAAACTTTAACACAAGGGAGTTTTTCAAAAAGCTCATAGACTTTGAGACAACGGGCTATGCAATAGTGGAAAACCGTGTAAAGCTTCTAAAGGCCTACCTTCTCCTACAGAGGGGCTATGTGCTAAAAGCCCAATACGGAGAGGAAAAGGATCAAACTGCCCTCAAAAGACTTTTGGAGGACCTAAGCCAAGAGGTATGCACTCTAAGGGTCTATGAACTTCCAGAGGAGATTGTATCCTTCTTTGCCCTTGAGCCAGAGCTGGCAGGAGTCTATCAGAGCTTTGAGTCTGTACCTATTAAAAGCCTTCCAAAGACCTCCATGGTGGTGAGCGTATCCCCCGAAAGGTATGGCTATAGGGTTTATGTGGAGGGTGAAGAGGTCTTCTCAGAGGGCTTTGAAGAGGAGGCCCCCTTCTTTGAGCTATTTATCTTATCTAAGGACCTCTCTCCCATTGAGCCTATTGATGTGTTTTCTATGATTGAAGAAAAGGCCACCCTCAAGGTGGTAAAGTATGACCCAAACCACCCCGTCCTCTACTTTTGCCCTGCCTGCTGGAGTGTGATCTCAAGGGAAGATATGGTCTGTCCCAACTGTGGCTATGACCTAAAGGAGTTTCACAACCTGCCTTATGAATACAAACTCATAATGGCTTTGGAGCATCCCGTAAAGGAGATGAAAAGGAATGTGATATACACCATAGGGAAAAAGGACTTGGAGATGGCCATACCACACCTGGAGGTGATGATAAACAAGGAAACAGACCCCATAATCCTTATGGAGATAGCGGATGCCCTATCAAGGATGACCTCGCCACAGGCCATAGGCCTTTTGAGGGTCCTAAGCCAGCACCAATACCCCGTGGTGCGCTCAAGGGCAATGCTTCATCTTCAAAAAAGGCTACGAAGTCTGGATGTTTGACATAAAAGGCTGGCTAAAAAGGGAGTTCCTTCAGAGCTTGGAAATAACACCACACTATCAACCTATCTTAAGTCTGCCCAGCTCACAGATTGTTGGTTATGAAGCGCTGAGCAGGTTTATTTTAAAGGGAGAAAGCATTTCACCTCATAAGGCATTTCACATGGCAGAGGATATGGGTATATTGGGAGACCTTGATATAATGTGCAGAGAGAGATCTGTTTTGAACTTCCCAAAGGAGCTCAATTCTCTCCTTTTCTTAAACATTTCCCCTTCCTACCTTACCTCCGAATACTTTGGCAAGAATAAGACCTTAGAGCTAGTAGAAAGTGCGGGCCTTCGGCCTGAGTTTGTGGTGCTTGAGCTTTCCGAAGTGGAAAGAGTAAAGGATGTTGAACTTCTCAAAAGGGCCATAGGCCATTACAAAAGCCTTGGCTTTTTGGTGGGTATAGATGATATTGGCACTGGCTACAACTCCCTTCAACTACTTTTGGAGCTAGATGGACATTTAGACTTTGTAAAGTTTCCAAGGGAGCTTGTAAGCGGTGTATCAAGAAGCAAGATAAAGTACCAACTGCTCAAGGTCCTTACAGAGGTAAGCCTTCAGATGGGCATAAGGCCCATATATGAGGGCGTGGAGCAAGAGGAGGATGTAAAAACCCTTTACTATGACCTAAGGGCCTGCCTTTTCCAAGGCTTTTATTTTGCCAAACCCATGCTAGCCACAGAGATAGTCAAGTTTAAACCACAGATAAGCTTACGGATCAGGGAAGAGGAGAAGTACATACAGGGAGAGATACCACTTACCATCAAAGTGGAGCCAAGCGAAAAGTTTCACAAGCTTTTGCACACTTTAGAAAACTCTCAAAAGCGATACTTTTTGCTTGATGTAGGCGTTAAAAAGTTCCTCATAGACTCTTGGAAGCTAAAATATAGCCTAAACCAAAAGCTACGAGACCTTTACTATTACAAGGACCTTAAGACGGTTATTGAAAAGCTTCCTCACCTTTTTATAGATCTTGAAAGCCTTCCATACATATCCCCAGATGCTTTTAAAATAAAAAGCCTTCTTGAAGAGATCTTGTCCTCCAAGCATGACTTTGTGCTTATAAAAAGGGAGCAAGATGTCCAAATACTTGAAAAACAACACCTTTTGGACCTTTTCTACAAGGAGCTTTCCAAAGAGCTCCTTGATAAAAACCCTCTCACCCAGCTTCCGGGCAACGCTGCCATCAGGGAAAAAATAGAAGAGCTGTCAAAGAGGGAAGAATACTTTTATGTATGCTACTTGGACCTTGACAACTTTAAGGCCTTCAACGACACATACGGCTTTTACCTTGGCGACCAGATGATTAAAAAGGTGGGCCTTTTTCTAAGCCTTTTTGAGAAGGAAAATCCAAATAAAAGGTTTGTGGGACACATTGGAGGGGACGATTTTATAATCCTGCTCTTGGAAGATGGCACAAGCAGGCTTATAGAAGAGCTCTTGGAGCTTATAAAGAACCTACAGAAGGAGCTTTTGGCCTTTTACAGCCAAGAGGACAGGGAAAGGGGCTACTTTGTGGGAAAGGATAGGGAGGAAAACCTAAGGGAGTTTCCCATAGCCAGCATATCGGCCGTGCTTTTGAAAGGCTCTTCGAACCTTCTTGACCTTTCTAAAAGGTCTGCCAAATACAAAAAGATTGTCAAGGCCCAAAGGGGGAGCGCACTCTTTGTGGAAGATCTTAACCAAATCTTAACAATTGCTTTGTAGAATAGTGCCTTAGAAAACTGTAGGAGGTGAAGCTATGAAAAAGATTATTATGGTAGCTGCCCTTGTGGCACCGCTTTTTGGCTTTGCGGGAACAAACCACCCAGCCCTTGATACCCTGCTTGAGCTGCTAACGGATAAAGGTATAATTACTCCAGAGGAGGCTATGAAGCTGTCCGAACAGCTCAGGAAGGACATGGACGAAAGAAACAAAGAAATCCAGTCCATGATCAAAAAAGCCATAGAAGAAAAATCTAAGTAAGGAGGTAATAAGTATGAAAAAGGTAGCTTTGGCAATCGCAGCCCTTACGGGCACAGCATTAGCTTTGGAAATTACAGGTGCAGGAGCCACATTCCCCTACCCTGTTTATGGAAGGTGGGCCTATGAGTTTCAAAAGGCCACAGGCCACAAGGTAAATTACCAAAGCATAGGGTCTGGTGGTGGCATAAGGCAGATAATCAACAGAACGGTGGACTTTGGAGCCTCCGATGCTCCCCTAACACCAGAAGAGTTAAATAAAAACAATTTGCTTCAGTTTCCAACTGTCATAGGTGCTGTGGTTATCACCTACAATGTGCCAGAAATAGGCAAAACCGTTCTTGACTTAGACCAGAAGGCTGTATGTGATATCTATATGGGCAAGATTAAAAAGTGGAACGACCCATACCTCCAACAGCTTAATCCCAACGTAAAGCTACCAGATAGGAACATAGTAGTGGTCCATAGGTCTGATGGTTCTGGAACCACATGGATATTTACCAATTGGCTTTCCAAGGTATGTCCTGAGTGGAAAGAAAAGGTAGGCTTTGGCACATCGGTAAAATGGCCCACAGGTGTAGGTGGTAAGGGTAATGAAGGAGTGACCAACTACGTAAAAAGGTCCCAGGGTGGCTTGGGGTACGTGGAATACATCTACGCAAAACAGAACAACCTTCCAGTGGCAAAGATAAAGAACAGGGAAGGCGTTTTTGTAGAGCCAAACATAAAGACCATACAGGCAGCTGCAGCTCATGCCAAGTGGGACAAAAGCAAACACTTCTATGAAGTTCTCACAGACCAACCAGGAAAGGACAGCTATCCTATAGCTGGTGCCACCTTTATACTCTTGGCAAAGGATCAACCTGAAAGAGCCAAAAAGGCCACTACCTTCTTCAAGTGGGCCTTTGAAAATGGCGATAAGTATGCAGAAGAGCTAAACTACGTACCCATGCCCAGCAACGTAAAGAAACTCATCTTTGAATACTGGAAAGAAAACGGCGTACATCCATAAGGTGAGGTATAATATGGAATTGGAAGGCGTGATAGAAGGAAAGCTGAGCGAGGTAAAGAATAGAGGTTCTCTTATAGAAAGGGTAGTAAAAGTTTTCTTAGGCTTTTGGGCCCTCTTTGTAGGGCTCCTCTTCCCTCTTCTTATTCTTTTTATCCTCTATTACGAGGCCAGGCTTGCCATAGAAAAGTTTGGAGTAATAAACTTTCTAAAATCCACCAACTGGGACCCTGTGGCGGAAGACTTTGGCGCTGCCACCATGGTCTTTGGCACCTTTATAAGCACCCTATTGGCCATACTAATGGCAGCACCCATTTCAATCGGCATAGCCATATTTATTACAGAGCTTGCTCCAAAATGGTTCAAGCCTATCATATCCACCGCTATAGAGCTTCTTGCCGCCATACCAAGCATCATATATGGCCTTTGGGGCTTTTTTATACTTACGCCCATAATGGCAAACAAGGTAGAGCCTTGGCTACAGGATAAGCTGGGAGATGTGCCAATAATAGGACAACTCTTCTCTGGTATTCCAACGGGCGTGGATGTGCTTACCACAAGCCTTGTGCTTTCTATAATGATCATACCTTTTATGAGTGCAGTGGTAAGGGACAGCTTTGAGATGGTACCTTCCGTTATGAAAGAATCGGCCTATGCTCTTGGCGCAACCCAATGGGAAGTAGTGAGGAAGGTGGTCATACCTTATACTGCATCGGGAATAGCTGGTGGTCTTATCCTATCTACTGGTAGAGCCTTGGGTGAAACCATGGCGGTGACCTTCTTGGCAGGAAACAACCCACAGATACCCAAATCCCTTTTTGATTCCTTTACCACCATAACGGTAACCCTTGCCAACCAGTTTACAGAGGCAGATACAGATATATACCTATCCGCCCTTTACTACCTTTCCATGTTCTTGTTCCTAATATCCCTAATACTTTTATCCGTAGCCAAATACCTTGTTCTTAGGCTTGAAAAGAGGTGGAAGGTATGAAATTAAAAACCTATAGAAAAATTGTTAATTGGACCATGCTTTCCATAGCTTCTTTAATGGCTGTTTATGGTATTTTTTGGCTGTTTTGGATACTTGGTTCCTTACTTATAAACGGATTTAAATACTTTGGACCAGAGCTTATATACCTTGACCCCACACCCGCAGGCGTGGAGGGTGGTGGATTAAGACCTGCCTTTGTAGGACATTTTATAATCGCAACCTTAGCAACCATTTTAGGAGTCCCTATAGGGTTAATGGCTGGCATATACTTTTCGGAATACGGACAGAATAGTAAGTTTTTTAGAGTTTTAAGGAATATAACAGATATTATGGTAAGCACACCATCCATCATAATGGGCGCCGTGGTATACGCCATACTTGTCAAACCAATAGGACACTTTAATGGCCTTTCTGGAGCTGTGGCTTTGGCCCTTCTCATGGTGCCTGTTATAGCGGTAACCACCGATGAGATGTTAAAGCTGGTCCCCCAACAGATGAGGGAGGCGGCCTATGCCCTTGGTGCCTACAAGTGGCAGATGATAAAAAGTGTGGTAATTAGAGCTGCAAAGGTTGGTATACTTACGGGCGTTATTTTGGGTGTGGCGAGGATATCGGGCGAAACAGCTCCCTTGCTTTTTACCGCCTTTAACAATGCTTACTTAAACCTTAATCTTATGAAACCCATGTCTAGCATTACGGTTACTGTGTTCAACTATGTAATGGGCCCCTATCACTATTGGCATGAACAAGCTTGGGCAGCTTCTCTTATCCTAACCTTGGGTGTGCTGGTCCTTTCTATAGTGGCAAGGCTTGTGCTTCATGGGAAAATAACCAACCCATTGGCTTACATGTTTAGGAGAATTAGGAAGGAGGCTTGATATGGTTGAGACCATAGTAGGGCTAAAAAAGCGCATGGAAATAATCAACCTTAACTTCTATTATGGAAACAATCACGCCCTAAAAAACATAAACATGCCAATATACGATAAGAAAATCACCGCTTTGATAGGACCTTCTGGTTGTGGAAAAACAACTCTTTTAAGATGTCTAAATAGGATGCATGACCTCTATCCCAACAACAGGTATGAGGGTGATATACTTTTGGATGGTACAAGCATTTTTGATAAGAGTGTAGACCTAATAGAGTTGAGAAGCAAGGTTGGTATGGTCTTTCAAAAGCCCACACCCTTCCCTATGTCTATCTTTGATAATGTGGCCTTTGGGCTTAAGCTAAAAGGCATAAGGGGGTCTGAGCTAAAGGACCGTGTGGAAAAGGCTCTAAAAGATGCCGCCCTTTGGGATGAGGTAAAGGACAGATTAAAAGAAAGCGCTTTTTCCCTCTCTGGTGGTCAACAACAAAGACTTTGTATAGCTAGAAGCATTGCCGTAGAGCCAGAAGTGGTACTCTTTGACGAGCCTACTTCCGCCCTTGACCCCATCTCCACAGCTAAGATAGAAGAGCTTATTGTAGAGCTTAAAAAGACCATAACCATAGTCATAGTTACCCACAATATGCAACAGGCCGCAAGGATATCCGACTACACAGCCTTTATGTACCTTGGAGAGCTTGTGGAGTTTGGTCATACAGAAAAGATATTTACCAAGCCAGATAAAAAGCTTACAGAAGACTACATCACAGGAAGGTTTGGTTAAAATATTTCTGTGTTCTCTTACCGCAGGCGTGTGCAATTTTACGAGACAGATGCCCAAGGTATAGTGCATCATTCCAACTACTTTAAATACTTTGAAGAAACAAGGGGGGAGCTTTTAAGGTCCTTAGGTCTTCCCTACTCCAGGCTAAGGGAAGAGGGTTATGAGGTGGTTTTGCTTAGCGCCTCTTGCGAATTTCTCAAGCCCTTACAGTATGATGAGGAGTTTGTTATAAGCTTGAGCCTTTCTCATATAGACCGCTTTACCTTTTCCTTTGAATACCTTTTAAACTCTTCGGAGGTTTTAAAGGCGAAAGGTAATACAAAACATTGCCTTTTGAAGGATGGCAAACTGGTCTCCATACCAAAGCATGTAAAAGAAAAGCTTAGTCAATTCTTTTCAAATCCCTGTAAGCGTTGAGAAAACCAGATATTATACCAATAAAAAAGAAAAATAAAAGGCCAAAAGGAAAGGTTCTTATCTTAAAAAGCCCCTCCATGAGCCACCTATCAAAGGCATAACCCACCAAAAGCCCAGCTATTATACCACCCACAAGATTAAGCCCCACATTAAGAGCCAGAAAATCTTTACCCTTCATCTTCTAAAAGGATAACATCACCGTCATCTATATATTCACCCATTCTTATCTCAAGAAGCTCTGCGGGAATAAAACCTGGGTTTTCCATGCTGTAAGCTTCTGTTCTTTTCACATACTTTGATTCACCAGGTGTAAAATAGAAATCCAGCTCATTAAACTTTATATACAACGTCCCTTTTAGCATCATCCACACCCTATTGTGGTGCATGTGCATTCTCTTTGATATACGCTTGCCTGGATAAAGGATAAGCTTATGTACGCTATAACCCTGTCCCTCCTCAAGCAAAATGCTTTTTCCCCATGCCTCGTTTTTTTCTATATGTTCTATAACCTCTCTCCTTTTGCTTTCCTTCAAAAGTTTTACAAGTTCTTTAACCTTTGCAGAACCATCCTTTTTCATAACCAACACACTGTCCTTTGTCTCCACTATTAGAGTATCTTTTAGCCCTACTGTACAAAGGAGCCTATCACTGCTCAAAACAAGAGAACCTTCCGTGTCCAAACAAAAAACATCACCCACACAGGCGTTGTTTGAATCTTCCTTTTGAAGAAGTCTGTATAAACCATCAAAGGAGCCAACATCGCTCCATGTTATATCCATAGGGATAACAGCACCCCTTTTTGTCTTTTCCATCTCAATGTAATCAAAGGCTATGTCTGGTAGCTGGTGATAAGCTTTTAGAAATTCAGCATAACCCTTTTTCATGTGTTGGCCTATCTCTTGTGCGTTTGTTTCAAACTCTTCCAAGCCCACATCCAATCTAAGGAAAAAGTTGCCCGAATCCCAGAAATATCCTCCTTCTTCCAAAAAGGCCCTAGCAGTTTGAATTGGTGGCTTTTCAACAAACCTTTTTATAGCATAAGCTTTAAGCTCTCCCTCCGCTTTTATTTCATTGCCAGCCTTTATGTATCCAAAGTTTACATCTGGGGAGGAGGGTTGAATGCCAAAAGCCACCACATAACCATCCTTTGCCACAAGCTTGCCAAAATGCATATACTCTACAAACCTATCCTGTGGTTCTATGTAGTGGTCCGAGGCAAGGATAAGCACCTCCTCTTCCAAAGAAGCCTTTAATACATCCCTTATATAAAGCAGGCCTAAAGCTACAGCAGGACCAGTATTTTTCCTCTGAGGCTCAAGTACAAGGGAATAACCCGTATATGGATAAAGGTCATTAACTATATGGTTTTTGTAATCTTGATGGCTTATTATTACTATATCTTCATGATTTGCAAGCTTTAGCGCCCTTTCGTAGGTCATTAAAAGCAATGATTTATCCCCAAAGATTTTTAAAAACTGCTTGGGATAGTTTTCTCTTGAAAGGGGCCAAAGCCTAGTGCCACTTCCTCCTGCTAATATAATAACTTTCATATAAGCTATTTTAACATGCTGGCTCACCAAAAGGCTTTATATAATACATATTTATCCCCTTGATGGACTAAAAAGTACCCCTTTAAATATCCTTCTTTTGCTTTAGGGAACCTTGCTATAAGCGGACCTTTTACATCTCTTTTATCTATCAGTATACAGTCCACTCTATAGTAAGGATAAGAAAGATATGTGTAATACTCATAGTTATAGGGAAGAACAAAAGCATTAGGGTTTCCATGGAAAAAAACAACCTCAAAGGAATAGGCATCATCAGTTAATGTTTTTCTGCAGTTTATTTCCTTTATGAGGTATGCTATTTTAATATCTTCACTTTTTAGAAGCACTTTATTAGGTTTTTCGTTATAAATCAAAGCTCTTATAAAAGATTTTTCATTTAATTCGGGTGAGGTTGTAGGGAGTATGAAAGACAAAACAAAAGAGATAATTGCGGAAATGCTCAATGGTATTTTAATATTTTTTAAAGTATACTTTTGGAATATGAAAGCGAATATTAAGAAAAGAATTGTCTGATAAAAAGATGGGATAAAGAGGCCAAAATATGCGGATAAGTAAACAAGTAAAATAGGTAAAATATAAAAGAGTACGAAGGGTATGGAATAAAAGAGCCTATATTTTACTAAATATAGTAAAACAATTACATAGGGTGCTATTAGTGGAAGGTTATAAAATAAAAACTTGAAGGTTGTTCTTATGCTATCCACTAGGGAAGTAGAGTAAGTGTATCCATCCTCACCCCTAAAGAAGGAGTAAGGACTATTTATGAAATGAAAGGGATCTTCCGTAAATACCCAATTAAGATACATCCAAGATAAGAGGAAAAATAGTATGGGAGTGAGCTTAACCAAGATAATGGCTAATCTGTAGTGTAATGTTTTTTCTTTTGTGGAGGAATATACACCTATGGCAAAAACAGGCAACAGGAAAATACTCCTAAAATCTACAAAAAAGGTAAGTCCAAAACTTAGTCCAGAAGCAAAGGCGTATATGGAATAGCCACTTTCTAGGTGTTTAATACCGAACCACACAGAAAAAGATAAAAGCATATAAAAAAGGAGAACATCAAACCTTTGAGAAGCAAGAAATAAGTATAAAGGATTGAATAAAAGCAATAAAACATATAGAAAGCCCGCAATATTGAAAGAATCTTTCTCTCTCATCAGTAAAAAAATCAATAAACCTGACACCATAGCACTAACTAAAGCTGGGACTACTGTGGGATTTTTTATTAGCAAGAATGGCACAAAGGCTAAAGGAGGGTATACAAAACCAATATTTTCTAGCCTTGGTGGCTTTCCTTCTGTGGCAAGAAGAGCCTTTTCTGCAAAGAAGGTTAGCTTTGAATGTGTATAACCATAATCTAAGAAGAAAAATATATTAATACTGTAATATACTGTATACAAAACAGCTATAATAAGTATGAGCACTATTTTCTTCATGATTGCACCAATGGAGGTTTGTACTTTGTTATGCCGTGCTGCGTTTTTTGCCAATAAAAGGGCTTTGTAAAGAGTTCATATAGGGCTTTGTATGAAGCTATGGAATGCAACATCCAATATATTGGATTTAGGAAAGCGTATGGTAGTAATTCATAGTATTTTCTCCTGAATACAGCTATCAAATTTAAATACACACCCATGAAATTGCCAAAAAGTAGGTTGAAGAGTGATATATAAAGAACAAAACTTGGAAATATATATTCGTATAGCTGCGTTTGAGTTATTAACCAGATTATAAACATAAACCACATGATAGGGTTAACAAGGAATATAAAGGGCGTACCACCTATTAGGAAATAGAAGGCCAAAAGGCCTCTAAAGCCTACAGCTTTGTACAGTTTTATTGGATTTCTTGCATGTACCAAAAAGGTCTGCATATACCCCTTTATCCATCTTGACCTCTGTCTTATCCAGTTTTTCACTCTTGCGTTTGCTTCTTCGTAAGTTGTGGAATTTATTACGCCCACCTTATAACCCCTGCCAAAGGCACGCACACCCAAATCTGCATCTTCTGTAGTGTTAAAAGGATCCCACGCACCTATTTCTCTTAGCTTTTCCACATCAAAATGGTTGCTTGTACCACCCAAAGGTATGGGCAGTTTTAGATTGTATAGCCCTGGAAGTAGATAGTCAAACCAGTAGGAGTATTCCAAGGTAAACATTTTGGTCAAAAAGTTTTCATCCCTGTTGAAGTAGTTAAGTGCAGCCTGAAAGCATATAAAGTCATTTCCAGCCTTCTTAAAGGCTATGACAGCCTTCTTTAGTTGGTCTGGTTCTGGTATATCTTCTGCATCATATATGGTAAGGTATTTTCCACGTGCAAAAAACAAGCCATAATTACAAGCCTTAGGCTTTGTTTTTGGTATGCTGTTGGGTATTCTTAAAAATCTCCAATTGATGGGCGGTGCGTGTGTTTTTGCAGCCTCTAGGGTCTCTGTATCATCCTCCTCAAGAAGAAGTACAACGTCCAACTTGTTTTGAGGATAATCCATCTTCTTAAGACTACCTATCAAAATACCTATAACCTCTGGTTCTTTGTAAACAGGCACAAGCACCGTATATACGGGCAGGTCTTCTTCCTTTAAACTTTTGACCTCCTCATCGCTTATAAACTGTTCTACCTCCGACTTTGAACCCGCTATGCTAACTATTAGCTTAAATCCTATGGAAGCTAGGTAAAAAAGCTGGACTATGGCTATAAGAAAGGAAAGTGTAAAAGAGGTATCAATATAAAGGCCAATTAGCAATAACATGAACAAAAAGCCCATAAGAAAAACCTGACCCTTAGAAAAGACAACAGAAGCAGAATATTCTGGTGTTATATAAAACAAACCGTTTATTGCCCTATCTATAAAAGTATCTACAAAAAAATGTTCCAATGTTTTTATAAGATCAAGATCTGTAATTACTATCTGTTTTACCTTATAACCTGGAAAGTGTTTTTTTGTAAAAGAGGATACTTTAAAACCCATAGGATTGGAAGTAAGAATTAAAACTTCATTTTCATCAACTTTTGCAGGTATAAGTTCATGCGTTGAAAGTTCTTGAGGATCAAAATTTTTAATAAGGTTAGGGTCAATAAGGCTCACTATTCTATCTCTGTCTTCTATAAATTCAAGCTTATAGTGCTCTGCTAAGGTTTTGTAAAAGTCAAGCCTTTTTATATAGCCCAAGGAAGCGAGTATCCACCCAAGCCTTCCACCATACTTTTTTTGATATTCAAGGGCTTCTTCTAGCTGTTGTGGGTTTATTAGACCCTTTTCAATTAAAAGATCACCTATTCTTTTTACTTCAATGCCTTCAGAAAGCATGCCAAAGGCCTAAGAAAAAACCACTACCATCACCAGTATTCCTACCCCATATGACCTTTTGATAACCAAGCAGTAGGGAAGTTTTACCCAGCATGAGCCTTGGACCCACATAAATCTGCACAAGTTTGTAGTCCGTTTCTAAAAAGATATTTTGCCCCACTTGTTTCTTTTTTCCATTGCCCAAACCTATCTGTGCATCCAATAAGCCGTAAAGTTGAAGGTTTTTGTATAGGTTTAAACCTCCAGTCATGTAGCCTCTGGCTTGATCGGAAGGATAGCCAAAGTAATGTCTATAGCCCGCACCCACATCCGCAAAGCCCCAGCTTCCAGAAAGGCCGTAAGAAATCCCACCCTCCATGCCAAGCCTACCATATCCAAGCCTCAGGTCATCCTTTATAGAGTATCCCGTGGGCACTAAAAAAGTGCCATATAAGGAAAGGGATGAATCTCTATCCCTTTTTAGGTTCTTTACAATCCCTATTTCCACGTCTCCAATGCCAGAGTTATCCTTATCACCACAAGATAGCCACGTGTATGGTGCCTTAAAGGTTGCGGTGGTTGTATTGTTTAACCCATACTCTCCATAAAGTTGTACTTCTTTTTTTCTAAAGGTACAACCTATGGGTCTCTTTTCTCCGTCCTTGTCATAAAACTTATCTGCAAAGTAATAGTAAAAAGAGGGCGATACAAAAAATTCCCCCTTTTCTCTTACCCATGCAGAACCCAAAGTGAGTTCTGACATGCAACACATGATTATAAAAATCAATAAAAACTTCTTCATGCGGGCCTCCTCGTTAGCCTTTTGTATACATAAACTAAGAAGGCAAAGACAAAGGCTCCCAAAAGTATAATTATCCACAACTTATACAAGTTCCAGTAGTAGCTAAGGCTCTTTTCAAACTCATGCCTTATCCTGAGCTTTTTGCCAACCTCAAAGGAAATAGGGTAATCTTCGGTAAATATACCTATATTGCCAAAAAGGTTCATCCAATCCTCTATTTTATAGCTTTGAGCTATATGTGTTATGTTGGGATTTCCGTAGTAGGTTATCTCCAGCTGTCTTGGCCTTTCTCCCAAGCTTACAAAGATGAAGGGTTTGGAGTATTTTGCGGAGAATATCACTTCCTCTGTAAGTGGGTTATAAACCTCAAAGGTCCCTTTTTCCCACTTCGGTTTTTTGAATTTCAAAACAAAATCATAACCATCTTTTTCTTCTTGAGATATATCTATTTTTCTTACGTTTTTATTTATCTCTGCAATGCCGTTCAAGAGATTTAAAGCTACTGGTATTAGCCCATGGTCTTCTAAAACAATAAGTACATCTCCGTTCAACAACTTTATAAAGTCCGAAATGGTTTTAGGTTCTTTTTTAACAGCATTCCAATAAAAATAGGAATCATCATATATAGTAAGAATAGAATGTGTAATAGCACCAAAACAATTATTTGAGGTTACAAAGTTTGCAAGGTTTATATCCAGCTTATTATAACCGTAAGATAGAAGATTTGTAGGTATTTCCACATCTATGCTTTTTATTCCCCCGTCTTCCAGGTTCATAGCCTTTATTAGACTATTGTTTAAAAATATCCTTAAACTCAACTTATCAACTTCATAAGGATAGGAGTTGGCAAACTTCAAACGCAGGTATAGTTTGTCTGGCATACCAGAGAAGCGACCAGTATCAAAAGGAATAGAAACAGTAAGATTTGCTATTCCTTTTACTGTAGTAGTGGTAAAACCCATATCTCTAAGGCTTATTTCCCTGCCCAAGCCTTCTTTATCTTCCTTTGATTGTATTACGTTTATCTCTCTTCCAAAGAGTAATGAATCCTGTCTGTTTGTTATGGCCTTAAGGTCTTTTTCCGAAATGTATAGGACATTCCCTTGAAGGTATGTTTTATCTCCAAGTTTAATATGTTTGCAATTAGAGGAAGGGCTCCACAAGAAGTTCTGTTTTATGGGGTTTATTACAGATAAATAATAGGCTAAAGGGATTAATTTTATATTATCTATACAAAATGTATTGCTGTAGTCTTTCAAAAACACATATATATCTTTTGGTTCTTCATATGTAAAGGATATAGTGCTGGTTTTGGAGATTATCATATACAACCTATCGGAAAAAATATCATCGCATATATTATTGCTTATTCTAAGATTACCTCTTATGGAAACTTTTACAAAGTTTTTCCTACCCCTACCCACCATTCTTAAACTAACTTTTTCATTAATACCAGAAGCGTTGTTTATGTTATAAACTGGTACATCATCAACATAAACTGTTATACTAGAGTCTTTTCTAAGATAATCTGGTGTTCTAATATTTAGAGTTAAAATAGCCTCCAAAAAGTTAGGATATACGGGTATAAAAATATCATAAACTGGATTCACACCTGTAAGCTTTATATCCTCTTTTGCAAAACCTATTTCTTGAAAAGTGTATTCTTTACGTAAATATTCTTTGTTATTTTGTGCATTGGAGTAAGAGAATAACAATACAAAAAGCATAGTTAAGATGGTGACTAGCGTCATAACATAAGGTATTATAGTCTATCCTGAGTGAAGCTTCTGTTATACTTTGTAAATTACATACCCTTTTCAAGTATAGTCCGTACAAGTCCTTCCATGGAGTCTTCTAAGTCATCAAGGGGTATAGTCTGAACCTTCTTCCCTTTTAAGAAAATATCCACAGCCAGTTTTACCTCTCCGTTTATCTTTACCTTTGTACCCACAAAGCCAAGGTCTCCAGCGCCATGCTGTCCACAGCCCTTGGCACAACCAGACCAGTGCATACGTAAGGGTAAGTGGATTGGCATCTTTTGAGATAGATAGCCTGCAAGCCTTAAAGCGTCCGGCTTGTTTTCAATTACTCCAAAGGCGCAGGTCTCACTCCCTTGGCAGGCTATAAGGCCTGTAAGGTATGGGGAGGCACTGGTTGGATATTTGTTAAAGATTGGGTCCGAAAGTAGCTCTTCCAAATGTTCCTCTGGAATGTTTACAAGGTATATGTTTTGGTATACAGATAGCCTTATCTCACCACTTCCATATTTCCTTGAAAGGTAAGCCAGCCTTTCCAAATCCTCCCCTGTAAAGATGCCCGCAGGCACCATCAGGCTAACGGCGTAGAGGCCGTTCTTTTGCCTTATTATTCCAGTCCTCTCACCCGCCCTTTCTACCAAATCCTCACCCTTTCTCCAAAGGTTTCTCAAAAGCCTTCTCTCTATCTCGCCCCTAAAGCCCTCCACACCCAGCTCTTCTATTAAGAAGTAAAGCCTGTTCTTTGTCCTATCTTCTCTGCTTCCCATATCTGAATATATCTCAAGCACCGCCTTAGTTATATCTATGGCTTCGTAGGGAAGGACAAAGATATTTAGGTCAAGGGCCTCTACAGGACCGCCGGAGCCTATCTTACCGCCCGCATAAACGTTAAAGCCGTAGATGTTATCCTTTTTTGCTAAATAAAAGCAAAGGTCGTTATACCTGCAGTTTATACTATCTGTCTTTGAACCTACCAAGCCCAGGTTAAACTTCCTTGGAAGGTCTGCATACTGCCTTTTACCGAGGAATATCTCCGTTATCCTCTTGCTTATGGGTATGGTGTCAATGATTGAGTCTTCCGCAAGGCCCGATAGGGGGTCTCCCGTGATGTTTCTCACATTGTCCATACCCGTTTGTAGAGTTGTAAGCCCCACCCTTTCTATGGCTGAGAGAACTTCCGGAAGGTCCTTTAACTCTATCCATCTTAGTTGTATCTGTTCCCTTGAGGTGAGGTCTACCTGGTTCCTTCCAAACTTCTTAGAAAGGTAGGCTATAACCCTTGCCTGGTCTGCGTTTAGCTTTCCATGGGTAATTCTAATCCTAACCATAAAGTAGCCAGGCGTGGCCTTTCTATAAAAGATGCCATACCACTTTAGTCCATACTCCCTGTCCTCCTCCGGCACCCTTTGCCAATCCCCACGCTCCTTTGCCCAAACCTCAAGCTTTTCCCTTAGGTTAACCTCAAAGGGATGTCTACTTCTCTTGTACTCCTCCACCTTGTTTATCTTTGCTGGCCTTACCTTTACATGCTCCTTTAGTATGCTTTCAATGGTTGGCATACACCCACCGCAGGAAGTGGAAGCTTTTGTGAGAGCTTGGATATCTTCAACAGTTTTAGCTCCGCTTTTTATGGCCTCAAGGATCCTTCCGTAAGATACGGCGTTGCAGTTGCAAACAAGGTCCTCTGGCTTAAAGGTGATTTTTACCTCTTCCTTGATTAAATCCCTTATAAGAAAGTGTGGCTTTATGTTTTCCACACTCTTCCCTGTCCTGATGAGGTCCAATAGGCTTTCGCTTCCTGCCAAGTCTCCAAGCAGTATGGCACCCACAAGCCTGCCATCCCTCACAATGGCCTTCCTATACCTGGAGCCGTCCTTAAAGAGGATCACCTCATCCCCTTCCCTTTCCTGAATCTCCCCCACCGACATAAGCCTTACTCCAGCTACCTTTAGGATGGCATGGCTTAAGGACCCTTCGTACCTTTCCACATTGCCATACAAAAGGTTTTTGGCGCACACCTTAACCTGCTCCATTATGGGAGCCAAAAGTCCATAGGTCTTTCCCCTGTGTTGTATACAATCGCCTATGGCGTATACATCCTGCTCCGATGTCTCAAGAAAATCGTTTACAAGCACACCCCTATCCACCTTTATGCCAGAGTTCTTTGCCAGCTCCACGTTTGGCACCACGCCCGTGGCTATTATAACCATATCCGCCTCTATCTCCTCCCCATCGGAGAACCTCACACGGCTAACCTTCTTCTCTCCAACTATCTCCTCCGTCCTTTTTGAAAGCAAAACCCTTATGCCAAAGCCCTCAAGGCTTTTCTTAAGCATATCGCTGGCTGTTTTGTCAATATATTGCTCCATAAGCACGTCAAAAAGGTGAACCAGATAAACATCAAGTCCTATATCTTTTAAGGCCTTTGCACACTCAAGGCCAAGGAGGCCACCCCCTATTACCACAGCCCTTTTTGAAACCCTCGCCAGCTCCATTATGCCATACACATCCCTTATACTCCTAAAGGTAAAGACCCCCTTCTTATCCACACCCTTTATAGGTGGCACCTTGGGAAGGCTTCCAGTGGCTATAACCAGCTTATCATAGGGATAAAGCTTCCCATCGGAAGTTAGCAAAAGCTTCTTCCAAGGTAATACCTTTTCAACCTTTTCACCTATATGTAGCTTTACACCATGCTCTTCGTAATAGCTCCACCTGTTTATAACTATCTGACTAAAGAGCTTTTTACCGCTGAGAATATCCGCCAAGTGTATCCTGTTATAGCTTAAGGTCCTTTCCTCGCCAAAGACGTGTATTTCAATGTCTCCGCCTTGCCTTATGAGCTCCTCAACCAAAGCAGTGCTTGCCATACCGTTTCCTACCACTATAACCTTCATAGGCACCTCCTACCCTTTATCTATGCAAGAAGCTTGCCAATTGGAGTTTTTTAAAGGCCCTTTATTTACGCCCTTGTTCGGAATAATCTGTGCCCTTTGGATTAACATTTTTACATTTTTGTAAACAATTTTACAATAGTGTAGTTATAACTTTTTATAAAAAATCAAGCTGGCGTAAGCCTTTTATAACCTCCTATGTCTGGCATTGATTTTGCAAATATGAAGGGTGAGGAGGTGAAGCCATGCGGGAAGAAACAAAGATGGCCATAAGAAAAAGCATACCCTTTTTGCAGTCTAACGGCGAGAGGTTAACCTCTCGCATGTACCAGATACTCTTTGAAAAGAACCCAGAGCTTAGGAACATGTTTGAAAGCAACAATTCCAAAAAGCTCGCCAGTGCTTTGCTTGCCTTTGCCCAGAACCTGGATAGGCTACATGTATTGGAGCCAGCCATAAACACAATGGCGCTTGCCCATGCAAAGGCTGGTGTAAAGCCCGAACACTACCCTAAGGTTTGGGATGCCCTTTACCAGGCCATGGTTGAAATGGGTGTTGGCCAAGACCTTATTGAGGCATGGAAGGAAGCCTATTGGTTTTTGGCCGATGTGCTAATTAGCAAAGAGAAAAGGCTTTACGCATGCCTTGAAGAGGTCAAAGGAGGTGTGCCATGAAGGAGCTTGTGGTGATAGTAAGAAGAGAAAAGAGCGCAGAGGTGAAAAGCTTTCTATCATCCATGGGGCTTGATTATGTGTCCAAAACTGTGAAGGGAAGGGGTAAGGAGGGGGGCTTGGGGTACAAAACAAACAAGGGAGTTATCATGTCCCTTCTGCCAAAGACCCTTATACTCACCTGGGTGGAGGAGGCCCTTTATGAAGAGGTGATTGAAAAGATCATGGATATAGCCCATACGGGCTTTTATGGTGATGGAAAGATCTTTGTGATAGGAGGTTGGTCATGAGGATGATAAAGGCTGTTATAAGGCCAGAGAAGCTTTATGAAGTGATGAGGGCTTTGGAAAAGGAAGGCTTTAAAGGTATAACGGTGATGGATGTGGTGGGAAGGGGAAGGGAGGGTGGTATTCAGGTAGGAGATAAAAACTGCGATGAGCTTGCAAAGACTCTCATAATGATAGCGGTTGAGGATGAGTATTCGGACAAAGTTGTAGACATTATAACAAAACATGCAAATACGGGTATGTTTGGAGATGGGAAGGTTTTTGTCTGCCAGCTTGAAGAGGTTTGGACTATAAGGACTAAAAAGAGGGAGGTGCACCATGGATAGAAGAGATTTCATCACAAAAGGTCTTCTGGTTGCGGGTGGTCTTACACTATCGGCTCCCTACATCAGCAGGGCACAAGGGAAAATAAGGATAGGATACATACCCCTAACGGACTGTGCTTCTGTGGTAATGGCAAAGGAGCTTGGGCTTTACAAAAAGTACGGTGTGGATGTGGAAATATCAAAAGAAGCAAGCTGGCCAAATGTTAGGGATAAGCTGTTAAATGGAGAGCTTAAAGCCTCCCATTGTCTCTTTGGTATGCCCTTCTCCGTTTACATGGGTATAGGCGGTCCTGCAGGCAGGGTTATGCCCATAGGCATGATTCTAAACTTCAACGGTCAGGCTATTACCCTTTCTCAGGAAGACTTTGGTGGTAGAGTAGGCTTTAGAGAAATAAATAAGGTAAAGCCCGTAGTAGATGAGCTTAAAAGGAAAGGCAAAACACCAACCTTTGCTATGACATTCCCTGGAGGAACACACGATATTTGGCTAAGATACTGGCTTGGAGCTTGCGGTATAAATCCAAACAGGGATGTAAGGGTAATACCCATACCACCACCACAGATGGTAGCCAACATGAAAGTGGGTAATATGGACGGCTATTGCGTTGGAGAACCATGGAATGAGGTTGCTGTAAGGGAAGGTATAGGCTTTACCCATCTTGCAACCCAAGATATATGGAAGGATCATCCAGAAAAGGCTTTGGTTTTCAACCAGGAATTCTTTAGTAAAAACGTAGAAGAGGTAAAAGCTATTATGAAAGCGGTGCTTGAAGCAAGCAGATGGCTTGATGACCTTAAAAATAGAAAGGAAGCCTCCAAAGTGCTTGCAAGGTATGTGAATGCAAAACCTGAAGATATAGAAACAAGGCTCCTTGGTGTCTACCATCTTGGTAAGGGGCTTGGAGAATACAGATACAAGGATGATTACATGCTCTTTTTTAAAAGTGGTGCAGTAAACATACCCAAGTATTCTTACGGCATCTTCTTCCTTGGTCAATACAGGAGATGGGGAATGATAAAACAGGTTCCTGATTACCTTGGCATATCAAAAAAGCTTATAGCCAAACCACTTTTTCTTGAGGTGGCAAAAGAACTAAACATAAAGGTAAAAGACGATGATATGACACCTCTGAGGGGCTTTATAGACGGTGTGGTCTTTGACCCAAACAAGCCAGAGCAGTCCATAAAAGCTTACAAGGTTAAGGAGGTGTAAAAATGGTACGTACTGAGAAAGGTTTAAAGTTTAAACTTATAGAGCTTTCTATTAGGCCTGGTACCCTCTCCACTGTTGCCGCTGCCATAGTCCTCCCCATCTTCGGTGCCTTCCTTTTTTTCCTTTTTTGGTATATACTTTCCCTTTTTATAAGAGAGCTACCTGCACCTATAAGTACTTTAAAGACCCTTTTTGACCTAATTTCCAACCCCTTCTATGACCTTGGTCCTAACGATAAAGGGATAGGGTGGCAGTTGCTCACATCTCTAAAAAGGGTTTTCCTTGGTTTTCTTATAGGTTCTCTTATCGCTCTGCCGGCAGGCTTTCTCATAGGAATGAGCTCAAAGCTGAAGGAGATTTTAAACCCCATTGTACAGGTACTTAGACCCGTTTCACCCATGGCTTGGTTTCCCATAGGACTTGCCCTATTTAAGTCTTCTAACGAGGCCTCTATATTTGTTATTGCTATAACATCCCTTTGGCCCACCCTTATAAATACTGCCTTGGGTGTTTCTTCCCTTCCGGAGGATTATAAAAACCTTTCAAGGGTTTTTGGCTTTCCCTTTCGCTACTACATAACAAAAGTTTTGCTTCCATACAGCCTTCCCTATATCCTAACAGGCTTTCGTCTAAGCCTTGGTATAGGGTGGATGGTAATAGTGGCTTCTGAAATGCTGGCTGGCGGTATAGGTATAGGCTTTTTTGTATGGGATTCATGGAACGCCCTAAACTTAGAAAAGGTATTGTCCGCCATTCTACTGATAGGCATAGTAGGCCTTCTCATAGACCTGCTATTTGCAAAGCTTACGGAAAGACTAAGGAGGTGAGATATGAGAGGATATTTAGAAGTTTTTAACCTTACGGTGCGTTTTGGTAATCATGTAATACTCCATGGACTTGACCTTCTCGTGGAAAGGGGTGAGTTTGTAAGCATAATAGGACACTCTGGCTGTGGTAAGTCTACACTTTTGGGTGTTATTGCTGGTCTTATAAAGCCTTCCGAGGGTTCTGTGGTGCTTGATGGTAAGGAGGTTTTGGAACCAGGTCCAGATAGGGCTATGGTCTTTCAGAACTATTCTCTTCTGCCTTGGCTTTCTGTATATGAAAACGTTATGCTTGCAGTAAAGTCAGTTTTTAAAGGCGAAGATCTCACAAAGGCTAGAAGGAAGGCGGAAGATTACTTAAAACTGGCAGGCCTTTGGGAACACAAGAATAAGCTTCCTTCTCAAATCTCTGGTGGTATGAAGCAAAGAACTGCCCTTGTAAGGGCCTTGGCTGTGGACCCTAAAGTGCTTCTCCTTGATGAACCCTTTGGTGCCCTTGACGCCTTAACAAGAGCTACATTGCAAGATGAGCTTTTAAGAATATGGGAAAATGACAAAAAAACTGTGCTGATGGTTACTCATGATGTGGAAGAAGCTATATATATGTCTGACCGCATAGTGATTATGAGCAATGGACCATCCGCTAAGGTCTACGACATTGTAAAGGTTGGCATAAAGAGACCAAGGGTAAGGGAGGAGATGATTAGGTTGAAGGAATACTTAGACCTTAAGGAATACCTGATATACACCTTAAGGGAAAAGTTAAAGAGGAGGGAAGTGGCATGAGTTATAAAGTTGGTTTTTTGACAAGGGAAGAAGCAAAAGAATTATTGCTTTCAGCTAAGGATAAAAAGGGTTTTACATGGTCTCAGCTAGGAAAGGCCATGGGTCTAAGCCCAGTATACACAGCTATGCTTGTATACGGCTATGGTCAGGCAAGGGAAGAAGAGGCAAGCAAATTGACAGATATTCTAGAGATTCCTGCAGATGTTAGAGAAGAGGTTAAAAGGGTTTTAACCAAAGCCCCCTACAGAGCTCCTTCCCAACCATGGCCTCCCACAGATCCCTTTGTCTATAGGCTTTATGAAGTAGTCTTGCTTTATGGCCCTGTTATTAAGGATGTGGCCCATGAACTCTTTGGCGATGGCATCATGAGCGCCATAGATATGTCAATAGATGTGCAAAAGATAGAAGAACCAACGGGCACTCCAAGAATGGTGCTGACCCTCAATGGTAAGTGGCTTCATTACAAAAAGTTCTAAACTGCAAGGGGGTATGAAGTGAGACGTATCATAGAAGCTATAAAATCGGGCAATCCTAAGGCCCTTTTTGCGTCCTTTTTGTACTTTGATACTGGCTTTAGCATATGGCTTTTGCTTGGCGCCTTGGCGCCCTTTATAGCCCAAGAGCTAAACCTCTCTCCTGCACAAAAGGGTTTTCTTGTAGCTGTTCCTGTTCTCTCTGCCGCCATCCTTAGGATAAACTTTGGCTATCTTTACCAGTCTGTAGACGGAAGAAAGATAGCACTGGCTGGTATAATCCTTTCCGGCATTCCATCCCTTTTTGCCCTTCTCTTCCCATCCTATTTAGATGATTACACGGTGCTTCTCCTCTTGGGTGTGCTTTTGGGTATGGGTGGAGCCAGCTTTGCAGTTGCTCTTCCCATGGCTGGTAGCAACTATCCGAGAGAAGTTCAGGGTCTTGTATTGGGCCTTGCGGCGGCTGGAAACATAGGGGCTGTTTTGGATGGCATCCTTTTCCCTCCTCTTGCAAAGACCTTTGGCTGGAAAGAGACGATGGCTATGGCTGGGCTTTTGCTGGTGATAACCTTTTTGGTGGTCTTTTTCTGGTCAAAGGATAAAGGAGAGAAGGAAGGCAGGGGGACTTATCCCATCCTTGTCTTTGTTATAACCATCCTCTTTATGCTCTTTTTGGTTCCAGCTCTTGAGAGGGGCTGGCTTGGTATAAAAGGTAAAGAAGCCTTGCTTTTACTCCCACTTATAGGAAGCGCCTTTGTGCTTTCCTTCCTGCCAAACAGATACAGAAGAGTTTTTCTTGAAAGGGATACATGGCTTATGGTCCTCATATACAGCATAACCTTTGGCGGCTTTGTAGGTATGTCTTCCTATGTGAGCCTTTATCTCATTGACCAGTATGGTTTTTCAAAGATTGAGGCTGGAGCCTTAATGTCCCTCTTTGCCTTTACGGGAGCTTTCATAAGGCCCTTTGGAGGCTTTATTGCGGATATGATAAGCGGTGTTAGAGCCTTGACCTTTATACTCTTTGGCATAGCCAGCATGTACATGGTGTTGTCTGTGCTTAAACTACCACCTTTCCTTGGTGTGCTTGCCCTTCTTGTAATCTTTGCCTTTTTTGGACTTGGCAACGGTGCAACCTTCCAGCTTGTACCACACCGATGGCCAAAGGTTAGGGGTATGATGGCTGGTATTATAGGCGCTGCCGGCGGTTTTGGAGGCTTTTATCTTCCCACCGTCTTAGGTATAGTAAAGGAAACAACCGGCTCTTACTCTGCTGGCTTTTTCCTCTTTTCAATGGTAGCCCTAACTGCCTTGGTTCTGTTAAGGCTTGTGCATAGTCAATGGATGGAATGGGCTTATGTTAGGTATGACTACGAGAAGGATATGCTAACCGGTATAGCTCCCAACGGGAGGGTGGTGATGGATTTTGTTTATAAGGAGGATTAAAATGAAAGCCTTTCAATGTCCTTACTGTGGAGTGGGCTGTGGCCTTCTGTGGGATGAGGGAAAGATAAGGGGGGACAAGAGCCATCCGGCCTCACGGGGAGAGGTCTGCAAAAAGCCCCTTTATTATCCAGAAGCGATGCACAAGGGAAGGCTCTTAAAGCCCATGTTTAGGGAAAATAAAAAAGAGCCCTTTAGGGAGATAAGCTGGGAAGAGGCCTATTCCATACTTTTAAAGAAGTTAAAAGAACACTCTCCCGAAGAGCTTTACTTTTACCTTTCAGGACAGCTTTTGACGGAAGACATATATGTGATGAACAAGTTTATAAAAGGCTTTTTAAAGACAAATAATGTGGATGCCAACTCAAGGCTCTGCATGGCAACGGCCGTATCTGCCTACAGGCTGGCCTTTGGCTCCGATGGCCCACCCTGCTCTTACGAGGACCTGGATGATGCAGAGACCTTTGTCTTTGCGGGCTCCAACGCCCTATGGACTCATCCTGTGCTTTTCAAGAGGATACTCAAAAGAAAGGCCAAGGGAGAGGCTATAAACATAATAGTTATAGACCCTGTAAAAACACAAACGGCCCAAAAGGCAGACAAACACTACCAAATAAGGGCTGGAACAGATGCTGTGCTTTTTAACTCGGTGCTTTACGTGCTTTATGAGAAGGGATGGATAGACGAAGAGTTTATAAAGAACCATGTAGATGGCTTTGAAGAGGCCATAAAGGAAGCTTTAAAATATCCACCCAAAAGGGCCTCGGAGATATGCAAGATAGAAGAAAAAGATATATGGGAGCTTGCGGAATACTACGCCTTTAGCAAAAAGCTCATATCCCTGTGGTGCCAAGGCCTCAACCAATCATCGCAAGGTGTTATGAAGAACATAGCCCTCATAAACCTACACCTTGCCACAGGAAGGCTAAATAACAAGGGCTGTCCCTTTTCCTTGACAGGCCAGCCCAACGCCATGGGTGGAAGGGAGATGGGCTATCTTTCCAACGGCCTTCCGGGATACAGGGATGTGAGGAAGGAGGAAGACAGGGAGTTTATGGAAGCCTTTTGGGGAATTCCTACGGGTAGCATAAAGCCCGAGCCGGGTCCAACCATTACAGAGGCCATAGACCTTATGCTTAAGGGAGATATAAAGTTTTTGTGGGTGGTTGCCACAAACCCTGCCATTACTCTACCAAACCTTGGCAAGGTGTGGAAAGCCCTTGAAAAGGTCTTTTTGGTGGTCCAAGATGCCTATTGGAACCATACCTGTGAGTTTGCCAACCTCCTACTGCCCGCAAGCCAGATGGGTGAAAAGGAAGGGGTGATGACAGGGTCCGACAGGACCATAAGCCTATGCACCAAGTTCTCAGAAGCTCCCGGCCAAGCCAAGGAAGACTGGAGGGTATTTACAGAGCTGGCTCAAAGGATGGGCTATGAAAGGCACTTTCCCTACAGGTCCTCAGAAGAAGTCTTTAATGAGCTAAGGAAGGCCACAAAGGGCAGGCTCTGCGATATATCTTCCTTTTCTTACAAAGATTTACCCAAGAGGTGGGGAGGAAAACACCTTTATGAGGACCTAAGGTTCAAAACAGACACGGGAAGGGCCAAGATGTACCCAGCTATATACAAGCATCATCATGCAAGGTTTATCCTTATAACGGGAAGGACAAAGAACCAATGGCATACCATGACAAGGACTGGCAAAAGCCCAGAGCTTTTAAAGGGGGAGGAAGAACCTTTTTTGCTTATGAACCCAGAGGACGCCCAAAGCATGGGGATAGCGGAAGGAGACAAGGTCAAGCTTATGTCTTTGGAGAACAAGGAGCTGGTTGAGTTAAAGGTAAGGCTTGGAGATATAAAGAGGGGACACCTTTTTGCACCCTTTGGCTATGGGTCTGTGCCAGTTAACCTGCTTTTAGGAGAAAAAATAGACCCCATTTCAAAGGAGCCAGAGCTAAAGTTTACACCTGTTTTGGTCTATGCAAAGGATAGGAGGTTTATGGCCTATGAGCTTGAAAGGTAAAAGGATTGCCATATGCGCCACAAGGAAAGCGCTGGATATAACAGAGAAGATCATAAACTTAGGTGGTAGACCCTTTGTGGAGGATATAGTTAGAATAGAGTATGTGCCAGAGGAGGAGGTAAGGGACGCCCTTATAGAATCCTTGTCCTTAAAGCCTCACTTCTTTTTGTTTACCACCGGCGAGGGAACGGAAAGGGTGTTCCAAGTGGCGCAGAAGTATGGCCTTTTTGAACCTTTGAAAGAAAATATACTAAAAGGAACCCTTTTGGCACGGGGCTATAAGACAAGAAAGGCGCTCCTTAAACATGGCTTTGAGGGCTTTTTGACTGTGGAAAACACAGGAGAATTCAAAGAGCTATTAAAAGAAGAAGAGGTAAAAGAAAGGGTGGTTTTTCTTCAAATGTACGGTGAGGAACTTCCAGCTTTGGAAAGGAACATCCTTGAAGCTGGTGGAAAGGTCCTAAAGGTGTGGGTCTATAGGTATGTGCCAGATATGGAGAGGATGGATGCCTTTATTGAGAAGCTTTTGAATGGGTTTTACGATGGGGTGCTTTTCACTTCAGCCTTTCAGGTAAGGTGGCTCTTTGCCAGGGCAAAGGAAAGGGATTTAAACAAAGAGCTGAGCAAAACGATGAGCAAAGAATTGACCACCGTATCCGTTGGGCGCACTACTGCAAAGGCTTTGTTTGAAAACGGCGTTATAAGGGTTTTTATACCAGAGAGGGAAAGGCTCAGCCTTGCAATAAAAGAACTTATAAAGGCTTTTGAAGATGGGTAAGGTATATATTGTAGGCGCAGGACCAGGAGACCCAGAGCTTTTAACGCTAAAGGCTTTGAGATTAATAAAGTCCGCAGATGTCATACTCTACGACAGGCTCATAAACCAAGAGATACTTCTTTTTGCCAAGCCAGACTGTGAGCTGGTCTATGTAGGAAAAGAAGATGGAAAGCATACCATAGAGCAGGAGAAGATAAACGAGCTTTTGCTAAAGTATGCCCACACAAGGGAAGTGGTGGTAAGGCTGAAAGGAGGAGACCCCTTCATCTTTGGAAGGGGAGGAGAAGAGGCTCTATTTTTGGCAGAGCATAGCATAGAGTTTGAGATAGTCCCGGGAGTGAGCTCCTTTTATTCAGTGCCAGCCTATGCTGGCATACCGATAACCTTCAGGGGCATATCTTCATCCTTTGCCGTAATAACAGGACATGAGGACCCAAGAAAGGAAAAATCAAACATAGACTGGGAGAGCCTAAAAGGCATAAACACCTTGATAATTCTCATGGGAGTATCAAGAAGAAAAGAGATAGCCAAAAGGCTTATAGAGGTAGGGAGGGACCCAAAGGAGCCTGTGGCCTTTATAGAGAATGGGACCACAGAGAGGCAGAGGGTCATTTTAACAGACCTTTATGAGTTATCCACAAACCCCCCTGAGGTAAGCCCGCCCGCCATCATGGTGGTGGGAGAGGTGGTAAGGCTGAGAGAGAAGCTTGTCTCATTTAATTTTGTGCTAAAAATAAATTAGACAAAAAATTTTTATACGTTTATATCCCTCATTGTCCAAATCCTACTCTACCGCCACACGCCAAAATTCTATCGTGGCGCCCTCCTTTATATTCCTCATTGTCCAAATCCTACTTAGCAATTAGAATTAGCACTTAAAAATTACATAAAACTTTATATTCCTCATTGTCCAAATCCTACGCTCGGACAAGATTTAAGAAATTCATTACAACTCGCCTTTATATTCCTCATTGTCCAAATCCTACGTTTTATGATTTTTATCATATTGACAATCATATGAATCTTTATATTCCTCATTGTCCAAATCCTACAAAGGTCGGCAAGCTCATACATGCCTTCCAAAAGTTCCTTTATATTCCTCATTGTCCAAATCCTACTCTTATTTGTATTACCACTAAGCACAATTGTAAAGTACTTTATATTCCTCATTGTCCAAATCCTACAAGAGCTTTCAGAAAGCCTCTTGCATTTGAAAACTCCTTTATATTCCTCATTGTCCAAATCCTACTTATGTGAAAGAGCTTGAGGACTGGCGGATTGTCAACTTTATATTCCTCATTGTCCAAATCCTACGTTATTCTATGGAGGATTTTTGCATGAAGCTCATACCTTTATATTCCTCATTGTCCAAATCCTACCCAACACCTACCACCTAAAGCTAATATAGACACCACAACAACTTCAAAAACTTGCCAAGTGGTTCAAGTGAAGCAAAATTTCCGCGAACCTCCAGTTGGGAATTGATAATTTTTCGCAAATAGGCTTCTAAGCCTTGATACATCTTATCCAGAATGCTATGAACCTAAAAAGTAGGTTCACGGATGATTAAGAGATGATAAAGTCCTTATTCAATTGCCAAAAATATCAAGGGCCATCAAGACCCTCACTTATTACAAGTCCCAACTCCTTATCATATATATAGTTTACCACATACATATCTCTTAGCCAGTCTTTTAGCTTTTTATTATGACTTGCCAAATAGTCTGCTTTTATGCCATTTCTTACATAGCGATAATCCAAATCCACCACAAAGTTAGCCAAAATATCTTTCTTAAACTCCGTGTATTTTATATTCTCACCAAGTCCTTTTATAGCCTCAATAAAATTCTTTTCCATACTCTTTGGAATGACAGGCACACTAAGGATTTCTCTGAAGAATTTTTGTGCATCATCTTTTTTAATCTCATTATAGCCTGCATTCAAAAGCTTTATAGCATCTTTAAACTCTTGGATATAACTTGACTCTGAATTTGAATTTTCAAGTTCCTTGTATAGCCCTTCCACAAGATCTCTCTTTTTAATCTCTGGAAGATAGTCTATGCCTTTTAGAAGCTGTAAAGACTTATCCAAAAGTTCTTTAAGATATACCCTACCTACTTCAGATGGTTTTGTGATTATCACATTAGGCTCTTGTAAGTCTAAGCTTTCTTTTCTTTTTCTTCTTGCCACTCTTCCCATCCTTTGAATAAGTGCATCTATAGGAGCAAGCTCTGTAAAGAGGACATCCACATCTATATCCAAAGAAGCTTCCACAATCTGAGTGGCCACCAAAATCTTTGGTGTCTTTTCATTCTCAGGCTTTGGATTTTTAAACTCTTCTAAAATAGCCTTCTTTTTCTCGTCTTTATTATCTCCTGTATATTTCATTTCTTTATCCTTTCTTGTATATCTGGAGTGCAATATTTCTATATAAATGTCTTTGTCTTTTTCTTTTAGCCTTTTGTAAATCTCCTGTGCTTTACTTACCGTATTTAGAATAACAGCCACCCTTTTGCCTTCTCTTGCACTCCTCAAAATTCTATCTGTTAAGCTTTCCATTGGCTCATCTACCATCTGTATCCTATGCTTTATAGTGTCAGAGTATTCTTCATAGAGGTCTATAATCTCAAGGTCTTCTAAATTTTCCAGTTCTTTCCTTACAAAGCTTGGAAGTGTGGCAGTCATAAGCAAAAACTTTCCACCAAGCTTTGATATATCCTTGCACAGCTTTACAATGCATGCTACAGCTTTTGGATTGTATGCTTGAACCTCATCTATAACAAGCCTTGAATAAGAGAGTGTGGCATAAATCCTTTCATAGCCAGGGTATCTTAAAGCTGATGGAAATATCTGGTCCCCAGTGGCCACAATCACAGGATAGGAAAGATAATGAGAAAGCTCTATAATCCTTTCCCTTTCTCCTTCTTTTACATCATCACTATTCAAAAGCTTTAAATCCGCATCCGAGTGCAAAAGTCCCACATTTTCGTCTTTAAAGACAGCCTTAGCCCTATCATAGATAGAATTGACTTGGTTTTTGAGTGGTAAGGTGAAAAACATTTTTGTGCCAGCTCCCCATAGGAAGGCATACTCAGTCTTTCCAGCTCCTGTTGGTGCAATGAGGATGATGTTTTTGTCCCTTTTTAGCTTTTCAAACTGCCAGATATTACATCCCAGCCTTTCTCCTATAGCTTTTTCTACCACACCATACTCCACTGGCTTTCTCTCTATAGGCTCATCAATGTTTTCCTTCTGGATATAGGATGTAAAGTGGTCCACTCTCATTAGAGTGCCGAGGACCACTGTTAGTTTGTTTAGTTTTTCCTCCTCATAATAGCGGGCGTATGGATATATCAAATCATCCCTTAAAGACTGTCCGTTGTAATTTAAGTAAGCACTATATCCTATATACTCTGCAAACTCTTCAAACTCTTTCATTTCTTCTTGTAAAAGCTTTAATAACTTTTCTCTTAAACTTTTATTTTCTTTTAAACTTTTCATGGCTTTAGGAAAATTCTCTTTGTCTCCATTTAGCACAATACTCCTTATAGTGTCATTGTGATGGTGGAATGCTACAGCACTTCTTAAAATCTTTATCTCCTTTTCAAAAATTCTTTTAAGCTTTAACATATCCATAAACACTAAAGAAAACAAGCTATGTGGCACCTCTGGAAGACTATCTTTAACTTTATTGCCCACCTTCTTTTGAAACTCTGGATGCACCTTTCCAACATCATGAAAGAAGATGGCAAACTCTATAAGCTTTTTCAAATCCTCTGGAAAGTTGGCCACTTCAAATAAAATTCTTGCCTGCTTTAAAAGTCCTTTTGTATGCTCACTCAAAGAGACTCCGTTGCTTTTTGCTAACAGCATGCTTTTCCCTCTTATAGAAAAACAAAGGAAGCCTTGTCTCTTTATCAAGTATGAATTCCATATCGGATGTGTGTAAGCCATGCAAAAGCTTACTTTCAACGTATTCTGTAAAAACTCTTACACCATTTATAATTTCATAATACAAGCTAACCATATAAGTATTAGCTACCACATCTATATCATACCTATCATACATAAGCTTTTTTGGAAGCCATGTATAGTAATCAAAAGACTCAATTAACCCCTCTTCCGTCTCCACCCTCTTTACATCCTTTACCACAATCCAATCTTCTGCTCTTCCAAGATGTAAAGCCTTGCTTGGAAATCTTATTCTTTCGGAGAGTTCTTCTAAAAGCTCTTCATTCTCATGATAGACATAGATTATAAGCTCCACATCAAAGAGTAAATCCACAAGCACAGGCTGAGTGCCACCTACATGATAAGGAAGTCCATGCTTTGTTCTATTCTTAGCATGGACATACTCTTGAATATGATTCTTTATTCTTAAATTCCTGTAAGTTTGTAAAGTGGTAGCATAGCTCCCATGCTTTCCAAAGATAGAAAGAGATAGACCATCTTTTAATCTCTCTATCTTTTCCTTTTCCTCTAAGCTATTGCACAAAAGCCCCACCACGGTGGAGTATGGCGGTATAGGATAGGTGTGTTGTCTCATAAAGGTGAAAAAGACCCTATAATGTGCCACTGGTTGGTATATCTCTATCCTTATTTCTCCCATACTCCCACTCCAAGCCTTTTTAAAAACTCATGCCATCTTTGTTTTTCTTGACCCTGTATGTTCTTGTGGTC